>JACCDU010222940.1_pt1 | contig 41035 bp, 40 predicted proteins | sample 7446081 | NCBI WGS metagenome assembly JACCDU01 (sample SAMN15323447, study PRJNA562643) | freshwater metagenome | isolation source: river surface water | place: USA:Blue River Watershed | collected 2017-08-17
AGGGCCGGCGGCGGTCCGCCGAGGGCGCGCTCAAGCGCGGCGGCGGCGGCTTCCGCCGGTCCGGCCGCACGCAGCGCCGCCTCGGACTTCCAGGCTTCCTGCGCGGCGCCGACCACCTCGTCCGCCGTCTCCGGTCCGAAGTCCGCCGCGATCAGCCGCTCACGGAGCTCCTCCGCGGCGCGCCCGTCCATGGGGCGTGACAGCAGGTTGGAGATCGCGTCGGCGGTGCGGCCGAGTCCGGCACGGAGACGGTCCAGGAAGCCGCCCATCGGCTCAGCCCGCGGTCCGCGGGTCGCGGGGCAGCTCGCCCTTGTAGCGGTCGAGGATGCCGTTCACGAAGCGGCGCGACTCCTCCGTGGAGAATTCCTTCGCGATGTCCACCGCCTCGTTGATGCTCACGACCGGGGGGATGTCCTCGCGCCCCATCAGCTCGTGCACGCCGAGGCGCAGGACCGCCAGGTCCACCTTGGCGATGCGCTCGAAGGACCAGTTGCTGGCGAGCCGGGCGATCACGCCGTCCACCGTCGTCACCTCGCGGATGACGCCGTGGATCAGCTCCTCCGCGAAGGCGTACTCCTCCCGCTTCTCCGGCTGTTCGGCGAAGAAGTCGTGCAGCCCCGTGACCAGGTCGGGATGGCGCTGGACTTCCCAGCTCACCAGGAAGCGCATGGCGGCGACGCGCGATTCGTGACGCCGGTTGCGCCTGCCCTGCGCCGGGGCGCGCTCGGCCCTCTCCTCGGCCATCACGAACTTCACCTCGACGCCGGCCGTCAGCGTGTGGCGCTGGAAGGCGCCCAGCGTGCCCGGGCCGGGCTCATGCACGATCACGAGCCGCAGGTGGCGCCGGCCGGCGGCGGTGTCCAGCGCGGGCTCCGGCAGCGGGCCCGTGACTCGGCAGCCGGTGGCGCGGGCGGTGGCCACCACGTCCGCGGCCGCCTGGTCCACGGTGCGGTGGTCCTCGCCGGCGATGCGCAGGCGGACGGAGCGGGAGGTCCGGGGTGATCCGAAGGCGTCGGCTTCCATCTCAGTTCTGGGCGAAGGGGTCCTGGCCCTCGCGGCGGCGGCGTTCCTCGTCCTCGACCTGGTCCAGGCGCTCGCCCAGCTCGATGCGGTGCAGGGCCATGCTCAGCGCGGCCCGGGCGAATTCGGCGCCGCGGTCGAGCTCGCCCTTGCAGCGGGCCTCGGCCTGCTCCCGCGTGTTGGTGACCACGATGCCGTTGATCACGGGCACCTCCGCGCGTAGGCAGACGTCCTGGAGCGCCTTGGCCGTGGAGTGCGCGATGATCTCGTGGTGCGGGGTGTCGCCCGCGATGACGACGCCGAGCGCGATGACGCAGTCGTAATCTCCGGTCATCGCGGTCATGTAGGCCGCGTAGGGGATCTCGCCCGAGCCGGGCACCCGGACGACGCGGATCGCGTCCTCCTTCACCTTCGCGGCGCGCAGGGTCTTCTGCGCGCGGCGGAGGAGCGCCTCGACCAGTTCGCCGTTGAAGCCGGCCGCCACGACCGCGAAACGCAGCTCGGAACCGTCGACGGCGTCGGGGATGGGCTTGTCCTGGCTCATGTGCTGGAGAACGGAACGGTGATGAAGCCCCGCCCGGCCGCTGCATCAAGCGGAAAACCCCCGGACGGCCTCAGAAGGGCACCTGTTCGACGATTTCGATGCCGTGTCCGCCGAGGCCCACGACTTTGCGCGGGTTGTTCGTGATCAGGCGGAGGCGCCGCACGCCGAGGTGGGCGAGGATCTGGGCGCCGATGCCGTAGTCGCGCTCGTCCATGCGGCCGAGCCGCACGCCGTCCGCGTCCGCTTCCAGGCCTCCCGCGGGCTGGGCCACGTGCACGATCACGCCACGGCCCTCCTTGGCCACGGCCTCGAAGCTCGCGCGCAACGACCGGCCGCCGCCGAACTCGGCGCCGCGGAAGAGGTCGCCGAGGAGGTTCTCGCGCTGCACGCGCACGAGGGTCGGGCCCTCGCCGGGTTCGCCGAGCACGAAGGCGAGGTGCTGGCGTCCGTCCGCGAGCGAGCGGTAAGCGCACAGGCGGAACTCGCCCCACTCGCAACGGAAGGGCGTCTCGGTGACGAGCTCCACCAGCCGCTCGCGACGCAGCCGGTATTCGATGAGCTGGGCGATGGAGACCATGCGCAGGCCGAACTTCGCCTTCATCTCCGTGAGCTCGGGCAGGCGGGCCATCGAGCCGTCCTCGTTGAGGATCTCGCAGATGACGCCGCTGGGATGCAGGCCGGCCAGCGACGCCAGGTCGACCGCGGCCTCGGTGTGCCCGGCCCGTTGCAGCACGCCGCCCGGCCGGGCGAGCAGGGGGAAGATGTGTCCCGGCCGCACGAGCTGTTCGGGCCGCGCGGCGGGGTCCGCCAGGATGGAGATGGTGCGGGCGCGGTCGTAGGCGCTGATCCCGGTGGTGACGCCCTCGGCCGCGTCGACCGAGACCGCGAAGGCCGTGCGCATCGACTCGCGGTTGTCGGGCACCATCTGCGCGATGCCCAGCCGGCGCATCTGGGGTTCGACGGTGGGCACGCAGATGAGCCCGCGGGCGTGCCGGATCATCATGTTCACCGTCTCAGGGGTCGCCTTCGAGGCCGCCATCACGAGGTCGCCCTCGTTCTCCCGGTTCTCGTCGTCCGTGACGATGATCAGACGTCCCGCGGCGATGTCCGCGAGCGCCTCCTCGATCGTGTCGAACGGTTGCGGCATGGGCTGGGAGGGTCGAACTTGGCGGTTCGTCCCGTCCCTGCAAGCGGCGAAGCGCCCCTCAGGAGGCCTTCTTGGCCGCCTTCTTCTTGGCGGCCGCCTTGCCCTTGCCCGCGACGGGAGCCGGCTTCGGCATCGCCGCCATGTCGGCCGCGACCTTCTCGGACGTCTCCTTCCAGGAGGCCTTGGGCTCCGCCTTGGCACTCCACAGGGAGAAATTGCGGAAGGTGGCGGACTGTCCGGAGCAGGTGAAGCCGGGGTTCACCTTCGGGGTGCGGAAGAGCTCACTGCGGCCGAACCCGCTGATCTTGCCGTCCACCGTGGCCACCATGGTGTCCCCGACCATCTCGAGCACGACCTTGTGCCAGGTGCCGGGCTCGAACGCATGGGCCGCCACCAGGAAGCCGACGGCCTTGTCGGGCCCCTCATGGTCGTTGTCGTCACGCTGGATGCGCAAGGTCGTCGGCGTCACGGCCACGCGCGCCATGTGATCCTTCTCGGCGTTGATGCTGAGGGAGACCGACTTCGCGCCGTCGAGGCGGAATTCGAAGGCGATGACGAGGCCGTCGAGCTTCTGGTTGAGGCGGCTCACGGCGCCGTGCTTGTCCTCCGGCAGCTCCTCGACGCGGACGCCTTCCGCCGTGCGCTCCCACTTCCCTTTCGCCACCTTCCAGGCGGCGGCCTCGGCGTCCTTGGTCAGTGCGTCGACGACAATCTCCTTGTCCGGCTGGGCGAGCAGCGTGGCGGGGGCGTCGGCCGCGCAGAGCGGGGCGACGAAGGCGAGGAGGGCGAGGAGGCGTAGCGGCATGGGGAGGGGCGTCCTTCTGGAACAACGGAAACGGATGATGGTTGCGTTTATTCGTAGGTCAGCTGCGCGGAGACCTTGCCGGCCTGTGCGGAGACCGTGCGAAGCCAGTAAGCGTTGAGCCAGTCGGGCAAGCGGTGCTCCAGATTCTCGCCCGGCGCCAGGGTGAAGTCCTTGTAAGCCGCGAAGCGTCCGTCGCCGGCGGCGTCGAGCTCGACGGTGATCCGCACCGGTTCCTCGCCATGGTTCTCCAGCGTGATCCGTTTCTTGTCGTAACCGGTCATGAGATAAGGATCCGAAGGCTTGCCGACCTCGACGGCGGTGTTCTTCCACGGGCCGCCGAAGCCGCGCGGCTTGCCGAGCTGCCAGAGGTCGTCCGCGGCGCCGACCCAGACGGCGGCCTTCCCGTCGTCGGAGCGGATGACGTGACGGTTGTCCTTGGCGGCGGGGTCGACGCCGCTGAGCACGAGCAGGCCGCGGTAGGAGCAGTAGTCATGGATCGCGAGGTCGCTCGTCGCGATCGGCCGCATGCGGATGGCGCCCTTGGCGTTGAGCGCGGGGAGTTCGTAGAAGGTGCCGTGGGCCTGCAGCATGTCGCGTTCGGTGCAGACTTCGCGCACCTTGCGCAGCGCGCTCCGGGCGAGCAGGCCGTCCTGCGCCGGCGAAGCCGAACGCGGCAGGCGCCAGCGGACGCCGCTTTCCTCGAAGATCACGGAGGCGTCGTCGGCGGTGATGATGCCCTGCGGGACCTCGGTGTTGCGCTTGAAGTAATCGGCGCCTTTCTGGTCGGCCATCTTCGTCAGCTTCAGGTCCGCGGAGAGTTCGTAGACGTCGCCGAGGTCGGTCTGGCCGGGCGTGACGTCCGCGGCGAGCACCGCGAGCGTGCGCAGGTTGGCGCCGCGCGTCAGCAGGAAGGCGCCTTGCGACGTCGCGTCGCCGGCCTTGCTGAGTCCGTTGAAGATCGGGTTGCGTTCGGTCGTGCGCCTGTCTTCGGCGGCGTACTGGAAGGTGGCGCTCGCCTTGGCGACGTCGCGGTCGGCCTTCACGCGGATCCAGGCGCCGGCGAGGTCCGCGGGAATTTCAATCCAGCGGGACGGCTTGTCAGCCGTGAGCGTGACGTCGCGCCAGGCCTTCCATCGGCCGTCGCCCTGGGCGTCGATCTCCAGCGTGAAGGTCGTCGCGGCTCCGCCGTCATGGGCGAGGAAGACCGCGCGCTTGGCGAAGCCCGAGAGCAGGAAGGGGTCGGAAGGCACGCCGGCCTTGACGGGTTCGTCGACCCAGACGCTGCCGCGGCCGAGGGCCGGGCCGAGCTTGTCCGGGGTGTCGAGCGAAGTGAACCAGAGGTTGGACTGCGACTGGCCGGGGCCGGCGAGCGCGCCCTTGGCCGGACGCTTGTTGAGGAACTCGGATTTCGCGGTGTCGTCGCAGCCGAAGACAAGGCGGTCCTGCCAGCGCGTGAAGTCGCCGATGACCTTCAGGTAGGCGGAGCGCGGCGCGAGGCCGGCGGAGTTCTTGGAGGAGAATGTCGCGGGGAACTTCCAGAAGAGGCCGTGCATGGTCATCAGGCGCGCGCCTTCTTCGCCGATGTCGCGGATGCGCGGCCACTCGGTGTTCCAGCCATGCGCGCCGTCGTAAGAGTGGCTGCCTTTCGGGAGACGGTAGCTCGTCCACTTGCCGTCTTCCATCACCATCAGGATCAGCGAGCGGAAGTCCCAGCCGATCGTCCAGACGGGGTCTTTCGCGGGGTCGGCGTTGCCGGCGAGGCCGCCGGGTCCGGTGACCTCGGTGAACTGGTTGCGGCGGATGAGCGTCCAGTTCCCCTCGCCGTTCCAGGAGCCGAGGCCGCCGCTGACGATGGTCGGGTCGGTCAGCGCTTCCTTGCTGCGCTCACCGTTGTTCGCGAGGATGACCACTCCCTGTCCGGAATAGAGGCCCTTGCCGTGGTAGCCGGGCAGCGTCGAGGTGATCGTCGCCGGGTCGGTCTCGGCGGTCTGCCCCGGCTTGGGCTTGTTCATGATCTCCTTGATGAGCCCTTTCACCGCGAGCGTCCGCACGTCGACCTCGTAGAGTCCGTCCTCCATCGTCGCAAAGTAGACCTTGTCGGCGGGAGCCGTCAGGTGGCGGGCGTTGCCCGTGAGCCGCCCGGGCATGAGCTTCGGCGGGATGACGCGCACCTCGCGGTCGGCGCCGATGAAGTAGGGACCGATGATCAGCTGGTTCGACTCCTTGTGGATCATGCGGTTCGCCGGCGTGCCGCCGACGCTTTCCGGGCGGACGATCTGGCGGAGGTCCGGCGTGATCTCGTAGAGCTTGTCGCTCGAGCCATACGGCAGGTGCGGCCCGTAGGTGATGACCCACAGACGGTCGGCCCAGGGCACGACGGCGCCGGTGCCGCACTCGCCCTCGTCATTGAAGTAGGCGAGCTCGGGGTAGATGCCCGAGCGCTCGACGGGCGCGGCCGCCAGGCCTGCGGCGAGGGAGAGGAAGGCGAGGGCGGCGCGGGGTCGCATGGCCCGAACATCCTGCCGGAGACGGACCGAGGCAAGCGTCCGGCTCAGGCCACGACGGCCAGCCACAGCAGCCCGGCCGCGACGGGCGCGCCCAGCAATCGCCAGGGATCGCGAGATTCGGCCTGCGAAATCAGCGTCGCGACGAGGAGGGCGCCCCAAAGGGGAGTCGCCCATGCGGGCAGGCTCTCGAGACGCGCGGTCAGGCCCGGCGCGGCCGCCATGCCTTCCGCCAGCCAGCCCATCATCCGCAGCCAAGCCGCGGCCAGGCCGTTGAGCCAGGTCGCGCCGACGATCAGGGGCTCCCAGGTGGAGCACGCCGCCGAGACCATTCCGAGCAGCAGCGGCGGCGCCGAGAGCGGCACCAGGACCAGGTTGGCGAACACGCCTCCCCAGCTCGCCGTGCCGAACGCCGCCAGGGTGAGCGGCGCACCGGCGGCGCTGGCGGCGAAGGAGACGCAGAGTCCCGCCGTGAGCGCGCGGCGCGCGGACGAGCGCAGACGGTCGCTGAGGCTCCGTGCCGAGCGCGGCGTGGAGAGCTCGGCGACGTCGGGCGCCGCCAGCGTCTCCGCCGCCGGGCCGCCGGAGAGCAGCAGCGCGAGCACGGCGAGGTAGCTCAGCTGGAATCCGGCGTCGGCGCAGGCCTCGGGGCTGAGGATCAGCGTGATGAAGCAGGCCGTGCCCAGCGCGTGCACGGGCGCCGCGCCCCGTCCGATCGCGCGGCCGGCCCAAAGGCACGCCGCCATGATCCACGCGCGCGTCGCCGATGGTGCGGCGCCGGTGACCTGCACGTAGGTCCAGAGCAGTCCCAGCCCGAACAGCCCCGCCGCCAGTCCGGGCAGCCGCAGCCGCCGCGCCGCCCATTCCATGGCCGCCGCCATCCCCGCGATGTGCAGGCCGCTGATCGCGAAGAGATGCAGCGTGCCCGTGCGCTCGAACGCCTTGCGTTCGGACGGCGGAATCAGCGCCGTGCGGCCGAGCATCGTCGCCGCCAGCAGCGCGCCGCCTTCGGGATCCTCCCAGGGCAGCGTCCGCAGCCAGCGGTCGAGACGGTCGCGGCTCGCCGCGCACCATCGGCTGAAATCCGACGCCGGTTCGAGCACGCCGAGGTTCCTCGCTCCGGCCAGCCTCAGCGTCGCTCCCTGTCCGCGCGCCCAAGCCGCATACCCGCCCGATTCACTGGTCAGGGAGGAGAGCCTCCCCGAGAGTTTCAGTTCCGCGCCGGCCGCCGGGCACGCGCCCTTGCCCGAGATCACCAACCGCCGACGATGGTACGGGCCGTCCCGGTCGGTGACCGCGCCCATCCCGGTCCATCCTTCCGATGGATCGGCCCGGGGCGTCGCCCGCTCGATGCGGACCGAGAGTTCTTCGAAGGAGCGCCTCACCGCGACCTCCAAACGCGGAGCCTTGCGCAGCTGATGCCAGGCGCAGCCCAGGCCGACCCCCGCCGTCACGAGGAGGACGTGGGCGAGCGCCGTCCGGGCGTGCGCCGGCCACAGCAGGGCCAGGGCCGCTCCCGCGACGGCGAGCGGCGCGCCAGCGGGCACGTCCCACGCCGCGTCCGCCGCGCAGCCCGCCAGCAACGGCAGGGCCAGCCACAGGGAGGGGGAGTGCCCGAAGCGGGCGGGCTTCAGTCCTTCTTCTTGATCCAGGGGGTCGGGCCTTGCCATGGGCGGAGGCCTGACGTGTCCGCTTCCAGACCCGTGACCTCGGCCCGCAGGGAATCCCAAGCCGGGTCTTTGACGATGACCGGCTCATCCAGCAGATGCTTCAGGGGAATCACGACGAAGCCGCGGGATTTCCACCTAGGGTGGGGCAAGGTCAGGGTGGCGGACGCATGCCCCCCGTCCCGGTGGAACAGCAGGTCGATGTCGAGCGTCCGGGGGCCGTTACGGTTGGCCGTCCTTTCCCGGCCTGAGCGGGCTTCGATGGCGAGCGTCGCCTTGAGCATTTCCTCCGGATTTATTTCAGAAGACAATGCCGCACAGAGATTTATGAAATCCGGCTGGTCAGCGTACCCCACGGGGGTCGTCTCGAACGCAGGCGATACGGCCATGATCCGGGTGTCAGGCAGACGCCCCATGGCTTCGAGCGCTCGGGCCAGGTTGCCTGCCCGGTCGCCGAGATTGCCGCCCAACCCCACCATGTAATGGACCGTGGAATCCTTCACGCCCGTTCCCGGCGGATCTTGACCGAGATGGCGTCGAAATCGGCCGCGACCGGGGCGAAGGGCTTGGTGACCTCGACCGTGACCGCCTTGACCATGGTGAAAGTGCCCAGAATCCGTGCCGCGATCTGCTGGGCCAGCGTCTCGATGAGGTAGACCGGCTTGCCCTTGAGCTGGGCTTCCACCGTCGCGATTACCTTGCCGTAGTCCACGGTCAGCTTCAGGTCGTCCGTGGCGGCGGCCGGGCGGGTGTCCACTTCCAGGTCGACCGAGACCGTGAAACGCTGACCCAACCGGGTCTCCTCGGGGAGGGCGCCGTGGTGGCCGAATGACCGGATGCCTGCGATGCGGATGACGTCCACGACCCGATGAATGAGGTGCGGCCGCGGCGGCGCAAGCGCCATCGGGAGACCCTCCTGCGGTTGTCGGCACTCCCCGCTTGACCGCCCTTCCGCGGGCGGCTGACTCTCGCCCTCAACATGCCCAAGCGGACCGACCTTCGATCCATCCTCATCATCGGTTCCGGGCCCATCATCATCGGGCAGGCCTGCGAGTTCGACTACTCCGGGACCCAGGCGTGCAAGGCGCTCCGCGAGGAGGGTTACCGCGTGATCCTGGTGAACTCCAATCCGGCGACCATCATGACGGATCCCGAGACCGCGGACGTCACCTACGTCGAGCCGCTCACCGTCGACTCGGTCGAGCGCATCATCGCCAAGGAGAAGCCCGACGCGCTACTGCCCACCCTCGGCGGCCAGACCGCGCTCAACCTCTCGCTAAAGCTCGCCCGCACCGGCGTGCTGGCCAGGCACGGCGTCGAGCTCATCGGCGCCAAGGAGGAGGCGATCGAGCGCGGCGAGGACCGCGAGAAGTTCAAGAAGCTCATGCTGGAGATCGGCCTCGACGTGCCCCGCTCGCGCGTCGTGAAGTCGCTCGACGAGGCGCGCGAGACCGTGGCCGTCGTCGGCGGCGAATTCCCCCTCATCATCCGTCCCTCCTACACCCTCGGCGGCACCGGCGGCGGCATCGCCTACAACCGCGAGGAGTACGAGCGCATGGTCCAGAACGGGCTCGACGCCTCGCCCGTGCACGAGGTCCTCATCGAGGAATGCCTCCTCGGCTGGAAGGAGTACGAGATGGAGGTGATGCGCGACCACAAGGACCAGTGCGTGATCGTCTGCTCGATCGAGAACTTCGACCCCATGGGCGTCCACACCGGCGACTCCATCACCGTGGCGCCCGCGATGACCCTGACCGACCGCGAGTACCAGCTGATGCGCGACGCCTCGTTCGCGGTCATCCGCGCCGTCGGCGTCGAGACGGGCGGCTCCAACATCCAGTTCTCGGTCAATCCGGCCAACGGCCGCATGATCGTCATCGAGATGAACCCGCGCGTGTCGCGCTCGTCCGCCCTCGCCTCCAAGGCCACCGGCTTCCCCATCGCGAAGATCGCCGCCAAGCTCGCCGTCGGCTACTCGCTCGACGAGCTCAAGAACGACATCACGAAGTCGACCCCGGCCTGCTTCGAGCCGAGCATCGACTACGTCGTCACCAAGATCCCCCGCTTCACCTTCGAGAAGTTCGTCGGCGCCGACACCACCCTGACGTCCGCCATGAAGTCCGTCGGCGAGGCCATGGCCATCGGTCGCACCTTCAAGGAGTCCTTCCAGAAGGCGCTCCGGTCCCTCGAGATCGGAGCCTGGGGCTTCGGCTGCGGCGGCAAGCACGGCACCGAGCCCGTGACCGACCTGACCGAGATCCGCGCGCGCCTCGCCCGTCCCAATCCCGAGCGTCCGTTTTACATCCGTCACGCCATGCTGGCCGGGCTGTCCGACGCCGAGATCTTCTCGCTCTGCAAGGTGGATCCCTGGTTCCTGCGCCAGCTGCGTGACATCGTGGACCTCGAGCTCGCCCTCCGTGCCGCCGGAGCCGCGGTCGACGGCGACCTGCTCCGCCGAGCCAAGGAGGCGGGCTTCGCCGACCGGCAGATCGCGTTCGCGACCGGCCTCTCCGCCGCCGAGGTGCGCGTCCGCCGGCTCAAGGCCGGAATCCGAACGACCTTCCGTCTGGTCGACACCTGCGCCGCCGAGTTCGAATCCTTCACGCCCTACTACTACTCCTCGTACGGCGACGAGTCCGAGGTGCGTCCTTCCACGAAGAAGAAGGTCATGATCCTCGGCGGCGGCCCGAACCGCATCGGCCAGGGCATCGAGTTCGACTACTGCTGCGTCCACGCCTCCTACGCCCTGCGCGCCGCCGGCTACGAGACGGTGATGGTGAATTCCAATCCTGAGACCGTCTCCACCGACTACGACACCTCCGACCGGCTCTACTTCGAGCCCCTGACGCTCGAGGACATCCTCGAGATCTATCAGACGGAGGACTGCGTGGGCGCCATCGTGCAGTTCGGCGGGCAGACGCCCCTGAACCTCGCCGCCGACCTCGAGGCCGCCGGGGTGAAGGTCGTCGGCACCTCGCCCGCGAGCATCGCGCTCGCCGAGGACCGCCAGCTCTTCAAGGACATCCTCATCGAGCTGGGCATCCGCCAGCCTGACAACCGCACCGCGCTCTCCGCCGAGGAGGCCTACCGCGCGGCCGAGGAGATCGGCTTCCCCGTCCTGCTGCGTCCCTCCTTCGTGCTCGGCGGTCGCGGCATGTTCATCGTGCACGGCATGGATGAGCTGAAGTCCGTCGTCCGCGAGGCCTTCGACGTCGCCCCGGGCAAGCCCGTCCTCCTCGACAAGTTCCTCGAGGACGCCATCGAGCTCGACGTCGACGCCATCTCCGATGGCGAGACCACCGTGGTCGGCGGCATGCTCGAGCACGTCGAGCACGCCGGCGTCCACTCCGGCGACGCCGGCATGGTCCTGCCGCCGCACACCCTGTCCGCCGCGCTGGTCGACGAGGTCCGCCGCATCACCCACGCGCTCGCGAAGCGGCTCGGCGTGGTCGGCCTTATGAACGTGCAGTTCGCCATCAAGGACGGCACGGTCTACATGCTGGAGGTGAATCCGCGCGCCTCACGCACGGTCCCGTTCGTCTCCAAGGCCATCGGCGTGCCGCTGGCCAAGCTCGCCTCGCTCTGCATGCTCGGCGCCAAGCTCAAGGACCTCGGCTTCACGCGCGAAATCCGGCCGCCCTTCTGGGCCGTCAAGGAGTCGGTCTTCCCCTTCAGCCGGTTCCCCGGCGCGCCGGTCGCGCTGTCGCCCGAGATGCGCTCCACCGGCGAGGTGATGGGCATCGATGACGACCTGGGCATGGCTTACGCCAAGGCGCAGATGGCCGCGCAGCCCGCGCTCCCGGTCGGCGGACACGTCTTCCTCTCGGTCAAGGACCGCGACAAGGCCGCCGCGGTCGAGGTCGCCCGCGACCTTGCCGCCCTCGGCTTCACCGTGCACTCGACCAGCGGCACCGCCGCGGCCATCGAGGCCGCCGGGGTGAAGGTCAACAAGCTGGGCAAGATCTCGGAGGGCGCCCGTCCCAACGCGCTCGACCTCCTCAAGAACGGCCAGCTGCACATGATCGTGAACACGGCCGCCGGCATGCTGCCCCGCAAGGATGAGAACGCCATGCGCGCCGAGGCCGTGCTCCGCGGGGTCTACATGGCCTCGACCATGAACGCCGCCCGAGCCGCCGTCCTGGGCATCCGTTCCCTCCGGCAGAAGGCCCTGACGGTCAGTTCCCTCCAGGAGCATGCGAAGGTGCTTCCCCCCAGGGCCTGAATCGGGTAGGTTCAACCTCTTACCCATCCCCATGAGACTCCCCCACCTCGCCGCGTTGGCCCTCGCCGTCGCGTCCCTCCAGGCCGCCGACGAGGCCAAGCCTGCCGCCGCGCAGCCCGCGACCCCTCCTCCCGCACCCGTGAAGACCCTCACCCCCGACCAGCAGAAGCAGGCTTGGAACATGCTCGGCTACTCCGTGGCCAGCCGCTCCCAGATGCCCTCCATCGCCAATCAGCTCGAGCTGACCGACGCCGAGCTCGACCTCTTTCTGGCCGGCGTGCGCGCCGCCATCCGCGGCGAGGCGCCCAAGTTCAATCCCGACGAGATCGGCGAAGGCGCCGACCGTCTCTTCACCGAGCGCGTGCAGGGCAAGTCCGCCCGCTGGTCCAAGCAGAACGCGGACTTCCTCGCCAAGGTCGACGCCGACAAGGCCGTGACCAAGACCGCCTCCGGCCTGCGCTACCGCATCGTCGAGGCCGGCGCCGACCCCAAGCCCACCAAGAACAGCACCGTGAAGTGCCGCTACGAGGGCAAGCTGGTCGACGGGAAGGTCTTCGACTCGACCAAGAATCGTAACAACGAGCCCACGGAGTTCCCCCTCAGCGGCGTCATCGCCGCGTGGACCGAGGGCGTCCAGCTCATCGGCAAGGGCGGCAAGATCGTCCTCTACTGCCCGTCCGAACTCGCCTACGGCGACCAAGGTCAGGGTCCGATTCCCGGCAAGTCCGTCCTCGAGTTCGAGGTCGAGCTCGTCGAGATCGTGAAGTGACCGTTCCCGCGGTCTGACCAGCGGCGCGTCCTCCGGGGCGCGCCGCTTTGCTTTACAAGGGGAACAAATGGGGGCAATGAGGGTATTACCCCGCATGCGCCCTTTGCTGCCCGCGTTCCTCGTCGCGGCCGCCGCCCTTTCCGGTGCGGGGCTGCAGGGCCCTGGCGCGGCGTCGACCGTCCCGGCCTCGGATCCGGCGCTGACGCTGTCGGAGGCGGTCGACCGAGCCTTGGCCAACAATTTCGGCGTGGCGGTCGACCGGCTGACGGCGCTCCGCTCGATCGATTCCGTGCAGGCGGCGGATTCCGCCTTCGACACCGTACTCGGCTGGACCGCGGCCACGGCCGGTTCCAGGGCGCCCCTTGCCGTCACGACCGTCCGGACCGCCGACGCCGCCCTGTCCGCCTCCCGCCGTTTCGACTGGGGAGGATCCTTGACCCTGGGAGCCCAGGCCAACCGTGGCTGGAGCCGCACCGGCGGCGTGGGCGTGGCCAGCGCCTATGACCTCTCGACCACCGTCGCCTACTCCCAGCCCCTGCTCGCGGGCGGATGGCGGTCGGTCAACCTGGCCCCGCTCATCACCGCCCGGCAGTCCGCCTGGCGGAGCCGGCTCGCGCTGCGTTCCTCGGCGCTCGACCTCATCCGCGACGCCGAATCGGCCTACTGGAGCCTCTCCGCGGCGCGCACGCTCATCGCGCTCCGTGAGACCAGCCTGCGCTCCGCCGAGTCGCTGCTCGACCAGGTGAAGCTCAAGCGTGAGCTCGGGGACGCCAACGTGCTCGAGCAGCTGCAGGCCGAGGCCGACGTCGCCAGCCAGAAGGTCGCGGTGCTCACCGCACGGCAGTCCGTGGACGCCGCCGAGATGCGTCTCCGCCGCCTCCTGGGCCGCGGCGCCGCCGAGGAGGTCGACCGAGCCCTGCTCGTCCAGCCGCTGCCCGAGGCGCCCGTGCCGCCGCCGCCCGAGTTCCGCCCGTGGATCGCGCAGGTCTCCGACTTCGACTTCGGCGTGGCGATCGCGCTTTCCAACGTCGAGTCAGCCGATGTCCTCGTCGACCGGGCCCGGCAGGACGACAACCCGGACCTCCGCCTGAATCTCTCCGGCTCCACCGCCGCGGATCCCGTCGCGGGCTTCGGCGACGCCTATGACGTCTGGCGGCGTGAGAAGGGCTGGGGCAACGCCGTCTCGCTCACCTTCTCGATGCCGCTCGGTCTCCGGGAAGCCGAGGCGAACCGCCGGCTCGCCGAGCGGGCCCGCCGGCAGGCCGAGCTGCGCCTGGCGGACGTCCGGCAGGCGCTCATCTTCGACGCACGCGCCACCTGGCGCGACCTTGAGTCCTCCCGGGCGCGCGTGGAGGCCGCCGACACCGCGCTCCGTCTCCAGCGCCAGTCCTACGAAGGCGAACGGGAGCGTTACCGCGTCGGCCAGTCCGACCTTCTCCGCGTCATCCAGTCGCAGGCGCTCCTTGATTCGGCCCAGCTCGCCTGGGTGCAAGCGCGGCTCGACGCCCGCCTGGCCTCGGCGCGTACGGCCCGCCTCGACGGTTCCATCCTGCCCCGCCACGGCTTCAGCCTCGACGACGTCGAGCTTCGCCTGGCCGACGGCGGCCGGGCCGACCCCCTTCCGCCCGCCGAAGACAATCGATGAACAAGAAACTCAAGATCGCCCTGATCGTGGCCGTCCTCGCCGGCCTCGGCTTCCCCGCCTGGGTCCATTTCTCCCGTCCGCCCAAAGTTCCGGGGCCTTCCGCCGCCTCCGCCGAGGCCCGTGCCGAGCGCCGTGACATCCAGGAGACCGTCGAGGCCTCGGGCTTCGTCCGCGCCGTGACCTACAGCGCGATCCGCGCCCAGGTGAGCGGGCCCATCCTCAAGCTGCACGTGCAGACCGGAGACATGGTGAAGAAGGACCAGGTCCTGGTGGAGCTCGACCCCGTGCTCGCCAACGCCGACGAGGAGGAGGCCCGTCGCGGCGTCCAGCTGCAGACGCTGACCCTTGAGCGGCTGGAACGCGACCTCCGCCGCGTCGAGGTCCTGGTCAAGAAGGGCTTCGTCTCCGAACGCGAGGTGCTGGACCACCGCACCGCCTTCGACGTCGCCAAGCTGCAGCGCGACATCCAGCAGGCGCGGCTCGACAAGGCCGTGGAGAACGTGCGGCGCACCGTCATCCGCGCCCCGCACGACGGGCAGGTCTCCGACTGCAACGTGCTCGCGGGCCAGATCGTCATCGGCGCCCAGTCCATCAACAGCGGCACGCTCCTCATGACGGTCTCCGACACCTCCGTGCTCCGGGTCGACGTCAATCTCAACGAGTTCGCCGCCACGCGCGTCGCGCTCGGTCGCGAGGCCACGGTGACCTTCGACTCCATCCCCAACCTGCGCAAGAAGGGCGAGATCAGCTTCATGACCCCCTTCGGCACTGCGGACACTAAGGTGCCGGACCTCCGGGTCTTCCCCACGCAGGTCTCGTTCCCCGCCGGCGACGGCGTGCGGCCGGGCATCAGCGCCAACGTCTCCGTGCTCGTCGCCCGCGAGAAGCAGTGCGTCGCCGTGCCCGTCTCCGCCGTCTTCATCGAGGGCCCCGACCGCGTGCTCTACGTCAGGGACGCCGACGGCGGCTGGGATCGCAGGGTCGTCACGCTCGGACTCAGCGACGCCTCCTGGACCCAGGTGCGGGAAGGGGTCGCCCCCGGCGCCGTGGTCAGCCTGGTGCGTCCCGCCGCGCCCGCCCGGTGAGATGGGGTCGCTCATCTCCATCCGCGGCCTCCGCAAGACCTACCGCATGGGCGATGAGGACGTCCACGCGCTCGACGGCGTGGACCTCGACTTCGAGAAGGGGGAGTTCGTCGCCATCCTGGGCCCGTCCGGCTCCGGCAAGTCGACGCTCATGCACATCCTCGGATTCATGGACCGGCCCAGTTCCGGCAGCATCCTCTTCGAAGGCCAGGAGGTCGCCGGACTCGATCCCGACCGCCGCGCCTGGTACCGGTCCAACCGCGTGGGCTTCGTCTTCCAGGCCTTCAACCTTCTGCCGCGGCTGACCGTGCTGGAGAACGTCGCGCTGCCCCTCACCTACCGCGAGGACTCCGATCCGGCACGCAACGCCGAGGCCGCGCGCGTCGCGCTGGAGCGCGTCGGCATGGGCCACCGGCTCGACCACCGGCCCGGCCAGCTCTCCGGCGGCGAACGCCAGCGCGTGGCCGTGGCGCGCGCCATCGTCGGCCGTCCGGCCATCATCTTCGCGGACGAGCCGACCGGCAACCTCGACGTACGCAACGTCGACCGCGTGCTCGACCTGCTCGGCTCGCTCATCGCCGAGGGCATCACCGTCGTGCTGGTCACGCACGACCTCTCGGTGGCCGAGCGCGCCCACCGCGTCATCTCCATGCGCTCAGGACGCGTGCAGGAGGACCGTCGCCGATGAGGCTCCTCGACCGTCTCCGTCCGGCCGTGGTCAACGGCCTGCGCGAGCTGCGCGCCAACAAGGTGCGTTCGCTCCTCTCCATGTCCGGCATCATCCTGGGCGTGGCCTCGCTCGTGGCCATGGTCACCGTGGTCCAGGGCATGGTGGGCAACTTCCGCCAGTTCGTGGACGCCATGGGCGGCATCGAGAAGGTCACGGTCTCCCGCGAGCCGCTGCCCCGCGAGCAGGAGCACCTGTCCGAGCTCTCGGAGGGCCTGACCATGCGCGACGTGGCGCGCATCCGGTCCACCGTGCCCCTCGTCGCCAACATCTCGCCGGAGGCGCGCGTCGGCTTTGAGAAGCTGGCCAATGACAGCCGGGAGACGCTGACCTACGTCACCGGCGTCGCCGCCGACTACCTCCCGGTCGCCAAGCGCTGGGTCGAGCCCCATCAGGGGCGCTTCATCAGCGACCTCGACGTGCACAACATGACCGACGTCGTGGTCCTCGGCGCGGCGGTCGTCGCCGACCTCTTTCCGCCCAACGAGGATCCGGTGGGCCGGGTGATCAAGCTCCGTGGCCGTGCCTACACGGTCGTGGGCGTCCTCAACAACATCGAGGGCTCGGGCTTCCAGATCAGTTCGGCCCGATCGCGCGGTTCGGGCAGCTCCTGGCGCTACCGCAATTACGGAGCCTACATCCCCGTGACCACCGCCCTGACCAAGTTCCTCGGCAGCGACCGGCTGAGCGGGCTCGGGCTCCGGGTGGGCGACCCGACGCAGCTGCAGGACGCGGTGGACCAGACGGAGCGCGCGCTGCTCATCTCCCACAAGGGCCTGCGCGACTTCGGCATCACGACCAACGAGCAGACGCTGGAGGACTTCCGTCGGACCGAGTCCGCCTTCAAGCTCTCCCTGGGCGGCGTGGCCGGCATCTCGCTCTTCGTGGGCGGCATCGGCATCATGAACGTGATGCTCGCCTCGATCAACGAGCGCATCCGCGAGATCGGCGTGCGCAAGGCGGTCGGCGCCCGCGGCTCCGACCTCTTCCTGCAGTTCCTCGCCGAGGCCGCGGTGGTGTCCTTCGTGGGCGGGGTCCTCGGGCTAGGCGTCTCGATGGGCATCGTCTCGGTCATGAACTTCGTGCTTTCCGCGGCGGTGCCCACCAGCGCGGCGTCGATGCTCGACCCGCAGATCATGGCCATGGGGCTCGGTTTCTCCGTGGTCATCGGCCTCGTGGCCGGGGTCTATCCCGCGCTGCGTGCGGCCAGGCTCGACCCGATCGAGGCCCTGCGCCATGAATGATCTCCATGAACCCCACGCTCCTCGCCCTCCTTCTCTCGCTTCCCCTCATGGCGGCGCCGCTTGAGCCCGTGCCTGTCTGGGAGGGGGCGCCGCCCGCCGAGACTCTCGTCATGAAGCCCGGCGCCGATCCGCGCGGCACGGTCAAGGACGGACGGCGCACCGACGTCTTCGCGCCCGAGATGATCCCCTGGCCGGCGGCCAGGCCCGGCGCGCCGCTCGTCATCGTCTGTCCCGGCGGCGGCTACGGCATCCTCGCCGAGGAGCACGAGGGGGTCGCGGTCGCGCAGCGTCTCAACGCCTTCGGCGCGGCCGCGGTCGTGCTCAAGTACCGCGTGCCCCGCCGCAGCCCGGACAAGCCCTGGGTCGTGCCGGTGATGGACGCGCGTCGTGCGCTCGAGATCGTCCGCGCCCGCGCCAAGGAATGGAACGCCGACCCCGCCAAGGTCGGCATCCTCGGCTTTTCCGCCGGCGGCAACCTCGCCGCCCGCGTGGCCTATGCTCCGGCGGAGGCCGGAGCCGCGCGGCCGGATTTCGCCGTGATGGTCTACCCCGCCTACCTCTTCGAGCAGGACAAGCCCGACAGCGTGCTGCGCAAGGGGCCCGAGGGCGTCGTGCCGGCCCCGGGTTCCGGCAAGCCCGTGCCCGCGTTCTTCGCGCACAGCGCCGATGACAAGTATCCTTCCGAAGGCTCGGCCGCCCTGGCCGCCCATCTCAAGTCGCTCGGCGGCAGCGTGGAAGTGCACGTCTGGGCCAAGGGCGGCCACGGCTGGGGCGCTTCGGACCGCTGCGAGGCCGCCCAGCGCTGGACGGACCTGCTGGGGGTCTGGATGAAGGAGACCGGCTTCCTCGCCCGCTGAGCGACGGCGTCGGTCGCGCAAAGAAGAAGGCCGCCCGTCGGGCGGCCTTCGGCTTGGCGGAACGTCTTCGCGCTCAGAACTTGAAGCGCAGGCCGGCGAGACCGGACCAGTGGCTGATGTCCTGTTCGCTGGAGGCGCCGTTGGCGTTTTCAAAGACGCTGAAGACCCGGGTGTAGCGGGCGGTCAGGGTGAAGTCCACGTTCTGGGCGACTTCGAAGCGGATGCCGACGAAGGCGGCGGCGCAGAACTCTTCGATTCCGTTCTGGGTGCTGTCGATGTCCGAGCCGGCGAGCTTGGCCTGGCCGGCGCCGACTCCGACGAAGGTTCCGAGGCCACCGCGGACGAGGTCGTAGGTCAGGTCCAGGGTGTAGGTCTGGAGGCTCGAGTTGACGTTGCCGAAGACCGCGTTGCCCTCGGTGTCCAGATTGGAGTAGAGGTAGGTGACGCCGAGCGAGAGGTCCTCGGTGATGGATCCGCCGAGGGAGGCGGCGTAGGTGCCCGAGTTGTCGAAGTTGGAGGCCTTGCCGAAGCCGCCTTGGACGTCGAGCGTCAGGGCGTGGGCGGAGGCGGTCAGGACAGGGAGGGCGGCGAGTGCGAGTAGGCGCATGGGTGTGGGGTGAGGGAGGTGAAGATGGGTCCGGCGTGGCTTCGTGTAAAGGGTTAAGGGCTCACTTGGCCCCGCCGACGACCTCGACTTTGAGGATGTCGACCCGCTCGGTGGGGGTGGATTCCTCGGGCCCCACGCAGGCGATGGAAGCGATCTTGTCCAGGACGTCCGCCCCCTCGACCAGCTTGCCGAAGGCGGTGTACTTGTTGTTCAGGAAGGGGGCCGCTCCGTGGCAGATGAAGAACTGGCTGCCGGCGCTGTCCGGGTCGGACGAGCGGGCCATCGAGAGGACGCCGCGCACATGGGAGCGGTTGTTGAACTCGGCCTTGATCTGGTAGCCGGGGCCGCCGGTGCCCGGCTGGCCGCGGGCGCCGCGCTTGGAGTTCGGGCAGCCGCCCTGGATCATGAAGCCCTTGATGATGCGGTGGAAGCAGGTGCCTTCATAAAATCCCTCGCGTGAGAGCTTGAGGAAGTTCTCGACCGTGCGGGGGGCGACGTCGGGCCAGAATTCGACGGTCATGTCGCCGACGGAGGTGCGGATGATGGCGCGGGGCGCCTCGGAGGGTGTTTCTTTCATGGGAGAGGCGGGCCGGGCGGCCGGGACTTCCGCGGCGGGCTCGGAGGAACGGTCGGAGCAGCCGGCGGCGAGCAGGGCCGCGCAGAAGGCGAGAAGGCCGGTGATTCGCATGCCGGAGAGGGAAGGGCGGGGGGCTTCGTCCGCAACCCCAAACCTCCGCTTGCCATGGCCGCGCCGCGCGCCCACCTTGCGGCAACTGATGCGAGTGACCGTCAACGACGAGCCCAAGGACACCGCCTCCCGCACGCTGGAGGGCCTTCTGCGTGAGCTGGGCGTGGCCGACCAGGCCGCGGTGGCGGCCGCGGTCGACGGACAGGTCGTGCCCCGTTCCCGTTGGTCCGAACGGGCGCTATCCGAAGGCAGTTCGGTCATCGTCATCCGCGCCGCGCAGGGAGGCTGAACCATGCTGCGCTTCATCAAGGGACTGTTCGTGGCCGAACCGGAGGATCCCGCTCCCGCGAACCTCGTGCTCTTCACGCCGAACGACGGCAGCTGGGACCTGAAGTCGGTCCGCAGGCTCCTCGACGCGGGGCTGGCCCGGCTCCACGTCCAGGCCCGCCGCGACTGGCATCCGCAGGATTATGAGAGGTTCATCAAGGCGGTTCCGGAGGCCTTCCATTCCCGCATCGTGCTGGAGGACCATTCCGAGCTGGTGCTGGCCCGCGGGCTCGGCGGCTACCAGCTGCGGCCCGGACAGCGGGCGCCCCGGCGCTGGCCGAAGGAGGGCGTGCTCTCCGCCAAGTGCCATTCCTACGACGAGCTCCGTCAGGCCGACCGCGCCTGCCGCTACGTGTTCCTCGCGCCGGTGTTCGAGTCGGTCTCCAAGCGCGACCATCGTCCGCGCCGCACGACCCGTGAGTACCAGGTGATCGTGCAGCGCTGGAAGTCGGAGGGAGGCTGCCCCGCCTACGCCCTCGGCGGCATCACGCCGCGCACGGCCGAGAAGGCTCGTGAACTGGGGTTCGACGGCATCGGCTTCATCGGCTCGGTCTGGCGGCAGGAGGACCCGGTGCGCGCCTTCCTCGAGCTGGAGCGGGCCTGGTGCGGACGCGAGGCGCGGCGTCTCCGGCGCGCCCGCTGAGCCGTGCTCCCGCGCCTGCAGTTCCTCACGCTCGACGGCGCGCCCTGCGGGCACGTCGCGCAGGCGAGGCTCGCGCTCGCCGGCGGGGTTCGCTGGATCCAGCTCCGCGCGAAGGGGCTCGGGGAGGACGAATGGGCGCGTCTCGCCCGGGAGGTCGGGGCGCTCTGCCGCGCGGCCGGCGCCACGTTCATCGTCAATGACTCGCCCCGCGTCGCCGCCGTCGCCGGCGCCGACGGCGTGCATCTCGGCGCCGCGGACGCTTCGCCGGAAGAGGCCCGCGCGCTGCTGGGCGAGGACGCGCTCGTGGGGGTCACGCTCAACTTCCCCGCGCATCTTGACCGCCTGCGCGGCGCACGCGTCGACTACGTCGGCGTCGGCCCGCTGCGCGCCACTTCCAGCAAGCCCGGTCATGCCGCGCCTCACTCCGAGGAGTCGCTCCGCTCGCTGATCGCCGCCGCCGGCCTCCCGGCTTATGTGGTCGGCGGCGTCGTCTCGGATGACGCGCCCCGGCTGTTCGGCCTGGGCGCCCACGGCGTGGCGGTGAGCGGAGCCGTCGCACTTGCCGCCGATCCGGAGGCCGCCGCCCGCCGGCTCGTGGCCGCCGTCGGCTGAGTTTGGCGCTCCCGGGCTGGACATCCCGGCCCGGGGCGGGATTGTGGGCGTCGATGGACGCCCTGCGCATCGCCGACCGCACGTTCTCCTCCCGTCTGCTGACGGGCACGGGCAAGTACGCCTCGGCGAAGGAGCTCCGGGCGGTGCTCGACGCTTCGGGCGCCGAGATCGTGACCATGGCGGTCAAGCGCGTGCGTTTCGGGGACAAGGACGACGGCATCCTTTCAGGCGTCGATCCGGCCCGCCACCTCGTCCTGCCCAACACCTCCGGGGTGCGCACCGCCGACGAGGCGGTCTTCGCCGCCGAGCTGGCGCGGGAGGCCCTGGGCACGGACTGGCTCAAGCTCGAGATCCATCCCGACCCGAAGTACCTCATGCCCGACCCGGTCGAGACCCTCGCGGCCTGCGGGGAGCTCGTCCGCCGCGGATTCAAGGTCATGCCCTACGTCCATGCGGATCCGGTGCTGGCCAAGCGGCTCGAGGAGGCCGGCGCGGTCGCGGTCATGCCGCTCGGCGCGCCCATCGGCACCAACCGCGGGCTGCTGACGCGCGACTTCGTGCGCATCATCGTGGAGCAGGCGCGGGTGCCGGTCGTCGTCGACGCCGGCCTGGGCGCGCCCTCCCACGCCGCGGAGGCGATGGAGCTCGGGGCCGACGCGGTGCTCGTCAACACCGGCATCGCCTCCGCCGGTGACCCGGTCGCGATGGCGCGCGCGTTCCGTCTCGCGGTCGAGGCGGGCCGCGCCGCGCGGCTCGCCGGTCTCGGCGCAGGTTCCGACGTCGCGCGGCCGACCTCGCCGCTCACCGGCTTCCTCGACTGAGATGGCCGCCAAGCCGGGCAGGATCCGCGCCGACGAGCTCCTCGTCAGGCTGGGGCTCGCCCCTTCGCGCGCCGCCGCCCAGGCGCTCATCCTCGCGGGCAAGGTTCGTTCCGGTCCCGACAGCGTGATCCAGAAGTCCTCGCAGTCGCTCCCCGATGACGCCCTGCTCACGGTGGAGCGTCCGCCGCGCTTCGTCTCGCGCGGAGGCGAGAAGCTCGAAGGCGCGCTCGATCATTTCGGAATCTCCGTCGAAGGCCTGCACGGCCTGGACGTGGGCGCCTCGACCGGCGGCTTCACCGACTGTCTGCTGCAGCGCGGCGCCGCCTCGGTCACCTGCGTCGACGTGGGTACGGGCCAGCTGCACGCCAAGCTGCGTTCCGACGCCCGGGTCACGAGCTTCGAGAAGTCCAACGCGCGCGACCTGCCCGCGGCGAAGCTGCCCCATGAGCGCTACGGCGTCGTGGTGATGGACCTCTCCTTCATCTCGCTCACGCACGTCCTCCCGGCGGCCTGGTCACGCACGGCCCCCGGCGGCCGGCTCATCGCGCTCATCAAGCCCCAGTTCGAGGCCACCAAGGCGGAGGCCGACAAGGGCAGGGGGGTCATCCGCGACCCCGCCATTCACGCCCGGGTGGTCGCCGCCCTCAGCGAGGCCGGGCGCTCGCTTCCGGGCGCCACGTTGCTCGGCGTGATTCCCTCGCCCATCGAGGGCGGCGAGGGCAACAAGGAGTTCCTGATGGGCCTTTCGAAGGCCTGAAGGAGGCATTTTCTTTGGAAAAACGCCATTAACCCCGCCTTCGGGTCACTTCTGCCTTGCCCAAAGCCCCGCCGGCCTTACTTCCGACCCTCCCATGACCACTGAAGGCAAGCTCAAGCGCTCCCGCAATCCGCTCGACTATGATTTCACCGAGCCGGAAGCCCTGACCCGCTACGTCACCGAGACCGGCAAGATCCTGCCCCGCAAGCTCACCGGCCTCACCGCCAAGCAGCAGCGTCACATCGCCAAGGCCATCAAGCGCGCGCGCAACATGGTCACGATGAAGTGACCCGGGCCGCATGACGTCCCCAGGCCGCCCCCAGGGCGGCCTTTTTTCTGTCCGTACGTGGCAGGATGGGAGGTTGCCCCGGCTCCGTGGGCAGGGATAGATGGGAGCGACCTTCGCGCACAGCACCGCCATTCTTCGCGTCTTGACCGACTCCTTCCCCAGTCCGCTTCCCGCCACGCCCGAGGGCCTGGCCCGCGCCGCGTCCCTGCTGCGTGTCGGGGAGTGCGTGGCCCTGCCGACCGAGACGGTGTACGGCCTGGCGGCCGATGCGCTCAATCCTGAGGCGGCGGCCAAGGTCTTCGCCATCAAGGGCCGCCCGTTGATCGACCCGCTCATCGTCCACGTGCCGGACCTGGATGCGCTCGCCCGCGTGGCCGAGCCGGATCCGCGGCTCGCCGCCCTCGCGCCCCTCTGGCCGGGTCCGCTCACCGTCGTGTTGCGCCGACGCAAGTCGGTGCCCGACGTGATCACCGCCGGACAGGAAACGGTCGCCGTCCGCATCCCCGCCCATCCCGTGTTCCGCGAGGTCCTCCGTCTCTCCGGGCTGGCGCTCGCCGCCCCCAGCGCCAATCCCTTCGGTTACGTCAGCCCCACGCGGGCGTCCCACGTGCGCGACTCGCTCGGCTTACGCTGCCCTTGGATCGTTGACGGCGGACCTTGCGAGCACGGCGTCGAGTCCACCATCGTCGACCTCTCCGTCCCCGGCGTGGCGCGTCTGCTCCGCCCCGGTCCCGTGCCATTGGAGCGACTCAGGACTCTGCTCGGCGAAGTCTCGGTCGTCGGCCGTGCCGCCGATCCGTCGGCAGCACAGGCCGCCCCCGGGATGCTCGAACGTCACTACAGCCCGGGCACGCGCCTGCGGCTGTTTGCCGCCGGCGGCGACCCGGGCCCCGTCGGACCCGGAGAGGCCGTGGTGTTCCTCGGCCGGCGTGCCGGCTTCGCGGGCCCCGCCGTCTTCCATCTCTCCGAGGACGGCTCCGTCGAGGAGGCCGCGCGCAACCTCTTCGACCTCCTCCGTCGGCTCGACGCGCGCGGACTCGCGCTCATCCACGCCGAGCTCGCGCCTCCGGACGGCCTCGGCGCCGCCTTCAACGACCGGCTCACGCGCGCCGCCGCCCGCTGACCGTGCAGACGCTGCTCGAGGCCCTCCGCAAGTCCGCGGACTTCCTCGCCCGCAAGGGCCTGGAGCGGCCGCGCCTCGAGGCCGAGCACGTCTTCGCCGCCGCGCTCGGTCTGAAGCGCCTCGACCTTTACCTGCAGTTCGAACGTCCGCTCACCGCCGAGGAGGAGGCCCGTCTGCGCGGACTCATCGTGCGCCGGGGCAACCGTGAGCCGTTGCAGCATCTTGCGGGGCGGACCGAATTCCGCTCGCTCTCGTTGCGTTGCGACCGCCGCGCCCTGATCCCGCGGCCCGAGACCGAAGAGCTCGTCGACCTCGCCCTGGCCCTCTTCCCGGCCGACCGGGCCGTGCGCGTCCTGGACCTCGGCACGGGCACCGGCGCCATCGCCCTCGCGCTGGCCTCCGAGCGCCCGGCCTGGAAGGTGGCCGCCGTCGACCGCTCTGAGGACGCGCTCGCGCTCGCCCGGGAGAACGCCGAGGCCTGCGGTCTCGCCGTCCGCGTCGACTTCGGGCTTTCCGACTGGTTCTCGGAGGTGCGTGACCGCTACGACCTGATCGTCTCCAATCCGCCCTACCTCACCGAGGCGGAACTGGCCTCGGCCGAGCCTGAGGTGCGTGAGCACGACCCCAGGTCGGCGCTCGTCGCGCCGGAGGAAGGACTTGCTGACCTGCGGCGCATCCTGACCGGGGCCGTCGAGTTCCTCGGACCCGGAGGCTGGGTGATCCTTGAGACCGGCGTGGACCATCATGCGGCCCTGGCCTCGCTGTCCGCCGAGCTCGGCTATGCCGAGGCGGCGGGCCTGCCCGACCTTTCCGGTCGCCCCCGTTTCTGGAAGGTCCGCCGCGGGCCCTGATCGGCCTCATCCCGTCCTTGCCCGACAGGGTGCCTTGCGTCTTTAGTCTGCCCCTATGTCGCAGCCCGGAGCCAAGCCGAAGTCCGCCATCACCCCGACCCGGGCCGAGGACTACCCCGAGTGGTACCTCCAGGTCATCCGGGCCGCCGAGCTCGCCGAGAACAGCCCCGTGCGCGGCTGCATGGTCATCAAGCCCTGGGGCTACGCCCTCTGGGAGAACATCCAGCGCGACCTCGACGCCCTCTTCAAGGAGACCGGCCACGTCAACGCGTACTTCCCCCTCTTCATCCCCGTCAGCTACATCCAGAAGGAGGCCGCGCACGTCGACGGCTTCGCCAAGGAGTGCGCCGTCGTCACCCATTCGCGCCTCGAGGCCGGCCCTGACGGCAAGCTCGTCCCCGGCGGCGAGCTCGAGGAGCCCCTCATCGTCCGCCCCACTTCGGAGACCATCATCGGCGAGACCTACGCCAAGTGGGTGCAGTCCTACCGCGACCTGCCCATCCTAATCAACCAGTGGGCCAACGTCGTGCGCTGGGAGATGCGCACCCGCCTGTTCCTCCGCACCGCGGAGTTCCTCTGGCAGGAAGGGCACACCGTCCACGCCACCGAGGCCGAGGCGGTCGAGGAGACCCACCGCATGCTCGAGGTGTACGCCGACTTCGCGGAGAACTACATGGCGATGCCCGTCATCAAGGGCCGCAAGACCGAGGGCGAGCGCTTCCCGGGCGCCGTCGACACGCTCTGCATCGAGTCGATGATGCAGGACCGCAAGGCCCTCCAGGCCGGCACGTCCCACTACCTCGGCCAGAACTTCGCCAAGTCGTGCAACATTCAGTTCCAGGACGCCCAGGGCGTGCAGCAGCACGCGCACACGACCTCCTGGGGCGTCTCCACGCGCCTCATCGGCGGCATGATCATGACGCACTCGGATGACGACGGCTTCGTCGCTCCGCCGCGCCTCGCGCCGCAGCACGTCGTGATCTGTCCGATCTACAAGGACGAGGCCGGCAAGGCCGACATCCTCGCCTACTGCCAGTCGCTGCAGAAGGAGCTCGCCGCCCAGCGCTTCCACGACCGCAAGCTGGTCGTCACCGTCGACAATCGCGACATCCGCGGCGGCGACAAGGCCTGGGGCTGGATCAAGAAGGGCGTGCCGTTGCGCGTCGAGGTCGGCCCACGTGACTTCGCCGCCGGCTCCGTCTTCGTGGCCCGTCGCGACACCGGCGAGAAGGCCGGCGTGCCGCGCGTGGAGTTCGTCGCCACCGTCGTCCAGCGGCTTCAGGCGATCCAGGACAATCTGCTCGCCCGCGCCAAGGCCCACCGCACCGCCAACACGCGAGAGATCGACACCTGGGAGGACCTGAAGGCCTGGTTCACCCCGAAGAATCCGGAACGCCCCGAGGTGCACGGCGGCTTCGCCCTCTGCCACTGGAACGGCTCGAAGGAGGTCGAACGTCGCCTGAAGGAGGAGCTCAAGGTCACGATCCGCTGCATCCCGCTCGACGCCAAGGACGAGCCGGGCAAGTGCGTCGTCACCGGCGAGCCCAGCCCGCGTCGCGTGGTGATGGCGAAGGCGTACTGATCGGCGCGGCCGATCAGAGGGACAGGGGCGGGGACAGGGGCAGGGGCGGGAGTCCGGCGGGCCGTGTCAGGCGCCGGTGGCGTCGGCCTCGCCGTCCTTGAACCTGAGGCGCAGCGCCTTGCCCTTCCGGACGTCCTTGGCGCGCGACACCACCTTGCCGTCCGCGTCGCGCACGATGGCGTAGCCGCGGGCGAGGGTGGATTCGAAGCCCGCCGAGCGCAGGCGTTTCTCGAGCTGCCCCACCCGCTCGCGCGCGACCTGCAGGCGCGCGGACGGGGAGAGCCGGTGCAGTTCGCCGGACAGTTCCGCCAGCCGGTGACGGCGTTCCGCCAGCAGCTCTTCCGCCGCGCCGTCGAGGCGTTCCGCGAGCAGGTCGAGGTCCTGGAACAGTTCGCGCAGGCGCGCCTGGGGCGAGAGCCGAGCCAGTTCGGCCGCCAGCAGCCGGACCCGTTCGCGCAGGCGGGCCTGGCCGGAGGCGATGAGCTCGGCCGCCGCGGTCGGCGTCTCCGCGCGCACGTCGGCCGCGAAGTCGCACAGCGTGAAGTCGGTCTGGTGGCCTACCGCGGAGATCACCGGGGCCGCGCTGGCGACGACCGCGCGGACCACCTTCTCGTCGTTGAAGCCCCAGAGGTCCTCCATCGAGCCGCCGCCGCGGCCCACCACCACGATGTCCACGTCGGGGATGCCGTTGGCGCGGACGATGCCTTCCGCGACGGATCCCGGGCAGGTGTCGCCCTGCACCTTCACCGGCACGAGCCAGGCGTGGCCTGACCACCCGCGCGTGCGCAGTACCTCCGTGAAATCGTGCCACACCGCCCCCTGCGCCGACGTCACGAAGGCGACCACCTTCGGGCGTTCGGGGAGCGGCCGCTTCCTCGCCTCGTCGAAGAGCCCCTCGGCGGCCAGCCGCACCTGCAGCTCCTTGAACTTCCTGAACAGGTCGCCTTCGCCCTCCGGCCGGACGGTGTCCACGATCAGCGAGAGCTTGCCTGTCTTGCCGTAGAAGTCCGCTTTGCCGCGGAGCACCACCCGCATGCCGTCGCCCAGGGCCGTCTTCAGCCACCTTGCCTGATAGGCGTAGAGGACGCAGGACACCATCGACGCCTCGTCCTTGAGCGTGAAGTAGTGGTGCCCCGAGGCGGCGTAGTGCTTGTGGCCGGAGACCTCGCCCGCGACTTCGAGCGTCCCCATCGCCGCCACGTGGCCCTTGAGGACCGCGGCCAGCTCGGTGACGGACAGGGGGGCGGACTCGGCCATGCTGCGATTACGCCGCCGACCCGCCGTCCCTGCGATTCCATTTTGATTTTATTGGTTAATATGCCCATGGCCGTGCTAGACCTTGCTCCAAGACCCCTCATGCGCTCCCTCCGCCCCCTCCTTGCCGCCGCCGCCCTCCTGCCCGCCGGACTCGCCGCCGCTCCCGCCTTCCAGACCATCGACATGCTGGCCATCGGGGTCGGCAACGCCAGCATGACCGGAGTCGGCAACCTGACGCCCGGCGCCTTCCCCTTCGGCAGCCCCACGAGCCTGGGCAACGTGCCCTTCATCGTGACGCAGCTGAACAACCAGGTCTGGGCGGCCGATATCGCCTCGCCCGGCACCAACGCGGTGGTCACGCAGAACTTCACCATGCCGGTGAACGACATCTATGGCTTCTACACCGTGGCCAACACCTACTGGGGGCTGCCCGGCCTTTCGGTCATCGACTACACCTTCAACTTCACGGACGCGACCTCCTACACGTACACGCTGACCAACGGCGTGGACATCCGCGACTTCAACAGCGCGACCATGACGTTTGCCAACACGGTGAACGGCACCACCGCGGTCAACGTCTACGATGACCCGGTCACGTCGACCGTACTGGACCGCCAGTTCATCGACTTGGACGCAGCCGGCCACGGCGGCAAGGACCTCGCCTCCTTCACCGTCACCGACCGCGGCGGTTCCAGCACGAGCCGCATCTTCCTCGTGGCTGCCACGGCCCAGACGGGAGAGGCGGGCCAGGTGCCGGTCGACGTCATCACGACGACGATTGATCAGACCTCGCCTCTGGTGGCCGGCGCGACCTCGACCTTCTTGGGCGGCACCTTCGCCCCCGCCATCGACTGGTTGCTCGGCGATGTCACCGTCCTCGCCGGCTCCACCGGGACCATCGACACCGGGGGCGTGCTTGCAGGCGGCTCGGTCCAGGTCAACGGGGCGCTCGCCATCGGCACCGGCTCGACCATGACATTCGCCGGCACCCGCGCGGTCGACGTCATCGGAGGCACCTCCGGCGCGGGGCAGCTTCTTGTCACCGGCGGCAACCACACCGTCCGCGGCGTCTCCGCTCACACCGGGGGCACGCTCGTCAGCGGCGGCTCGCTCACGGTCTTCTCCGCCACGTCGCTGCCTGCGACGGGCAACGTCGTCACGGCCGGCGGCTCGATCATCCTGCCCAACAGCGGCCTGGGCGGCGGCGCGGTGCGCAATTACGCACAGTCCTTCAGCATCGCCGGCACCGGCACCGCGGCCGGCCCCGGTGCTGGCGCCGCCCTCGTGCTGGGCACGGCCGGCTCCTCCGACTCGATGAGCCTCAACGGGACGCTCACCCTCACGGGAAATGCGACCGTCCGGTTCGAGGGCATCGACGGCGAGCAGCGCATCGCCGGCGCCATCAACGGCAACGCCGTCGGCCGCGTGCTGACCCTGGAGGTCACGCCCACCGCCTTTGGAGAGATCACGGGCGCCGTCGGCGCCGTCAACGCGGTCTCCGTCGTCAAGACGGGCACGGGCATCCTCCATCTGAACGCTGGCTCGTCCCTGTCGTCGGGCATCGCGGTGCAGGCCGGCGTGGTCGCCGTCTTTGATGCGGGCACTCTGGCCGCCTCCGGCAACACGGTGGCTTCGGGCGCGCTGATCTCCTTCGACTCAGCCGGCGGGCCCATGGTGATCTCTCAGAGTCTCACGACCGGCTCCGGTAATCCCGGGGTGAATGCGTTGATAGGTTTTTCCGGCCTCGCCGGCGGCGGAGTCAGGCTGGATGGATCTCTGTCCATCGTCAGTCGCACGGCTTTGGACGTTGGCAGCGGCGCCCACTCCCTCACGGGGTCCATCGCCGGCGGCGCTGGAAATCTGCTCATCGTCAATGTCAACGGCGGCGGGACGTTCACGCTCAACAACGGCGCGGTCAACGTCTTCGGCCAGCTGCAGAAGCTCGGCGCCGACCGTTTCATCATCGCCTCGGGCACGGGCGTGGCCGCGCCTGTGGACGTGCTGGCCGGCACGCTGTCGGTCAATGGCACGGTGACTGGCGACATCGCCGTCAGCGGCGGCGCACGGCTCGGCGGCTCGGGCGTCATCACCGGCAACGTGACCGTCGCCGCTAACGGCGTCTTCGCGCCGGGCAATTCTCCCGGCATCACGACTGTGGCGGCCGGCAACGTGACGCTGGATCCGTTCTCCATCTTCGAGGCCGAGCTCGGCGGCGCCACCGCCGGCAACGGTGACGGTTTTCACGACCAGCTCCTGGTCCAGGCGGGCACGGTCACGATCGGAGCCAACACGGTGCTCCAGGCGGTCCAGTGGGCCCAGCCGGCCCTCTTCACTCCGGTGCGCGGCGACGTCATGACGGTCATCCGCGCCTCCGGCGGCATCGTCGGCACGTTCGGCGACCTGGTCAACCAGAGTTACGCCACCTGGCTGATCTACGACAACAACCAGTCGCCCGCCCACACCGACGGCCGTCTCTTCGGCACCGGCCTGCTGCGCGCCCAGACTTTCGCCGACTATTCCGTCACCCACGCGGCCCTGCTTCAACGCATCTGGGACGCCTCCGTCACGGAGTCCGTCAGCTCCGCCGGCGGCGGCAATCCCGCAGGCTTCATCCGCAGTGACACGGGCACGGGCTTCGCCGCCCTGACGGTCCTGTCCGCCCCCACGATCGACGACGCCGTGGCGCTCCTCGGACCCGGCGCGCATCTGGCCGCCGATGACTACGTCCAGACGGTCATGCGTTCGGTGCTGGATGCCGACCGCAACGCCGTCGCCGTCTACGGCGAGGGCCCCTGGAGCCTCTCGGTTGGCTATGCCCGCGCTGATCACCGTTACGTGGCCGCGCCCCAGTCGTCGCTGGATCATTCCCTCGCCTCCGACACCGCCTACGCTTCCGTCACCCGTCAGGTCGGCGCCTGGGCCTTGGGCGGTTTCTTCGGCTCCAACACGGGGTCGACCGACTACTCCGCCGGCAACGCCGAATACTCCGGCGTGCTGGGCGGCCTCTCGGCCTCGGGCCGCGTCCCGGGCCGCATGCCGCTCAGTCTCCGTCTCTCGGCGGTCTGGACCGACCTCTCCATGGACGTCTCGCGCAACACCTCCGCCGCATCCGACGTGGGCGTGAGCGGCATGGGAGCCCAGGCTTGGGGCGAGCTTGAGGCCTGGAAGTCGGCCCGCTGGTCGGTCAGTCCGGCCTTCGGCCTGACTTACGGGCGCTCGAAGGTCGACGGCTTCACGGAGACGGGCGGCGCCGCCCTCAACGTCGATCCGTTCGACGCCGACTCCCTCCGCGGATTCGCCGGCGTCACGCTGCGGACCCAGGCCACGCAGTCCGCGGAACTTTCCTTCACCGCGGGCTACGAGCATGAGTTCGGCCAGGATCCGCGTCGCGCCCACGCCACCTTCGTGGACATGCCCGCCGGCGGCATCTATCCGTCGGCCGCCGAGGCGACCTATGACGCGCCCGTCGACGAGCCCGGCTCCCTGCTCATCATGGCGGGTCTCGGCTGGCGGCTGCCCGCGGCCATGACTCTCCGTGCCGGCGTCGAATACCGTGCCGACGGCGACCGCGAGGACTCCCTCCGCTTCAACGTCTCGCTGGGCCGCCGTTTCTGATGCGCATCGGGTTCGTCGGGGCGGGAGTGATGGGCGCCAGCATGGCCGGCCATCTCCTCCGCGCCGGGCACGAACTCGTCGTGCACACGCGTACGCGCGCCAAGGCGGAGCCCCTGCTCGCCGCCGGCGCCCGCTGGGCCGCCTCCGCCGCCGAGGCGGCCGAGGGAGCGGAGGCCGCCTTCTCGATGGTGGGCTATCCTGCCGACGTCGAGGAGGTCTGGCGGGGATTCATGTCGGCCGCGCCCCGCGGCTGCCTCTTGGTGGACATGACGACCTCCAGCCCCGCGCTGGCTCGACGCCTAGCCGACTCCGCCGTCGCGCGCGGCCTCCGGCCGCTCGACGCCCCCGTCTCCGGCGGCGACAGGGGCGCGCGTGAGGCGACGCTCACCGTCATGACCGGCGGCGCCGAGGAGCACCATCGGGACGCCGAGCCTCTGCTGGCGCACATGGGCCGCACGATCGAGCGCCTCGGCGGCCCCGGCTCGGGGCAGCTCTGCAAGCTCGCCAACCAGATCGCCGTCGCGTCGGGCATGGTCGCCATGACCGAGACCCTCGCGTTCGCCAAGGCCGTCGGACTCGACCTCGCCGCGGTCCATCGCGCCGTCTCCGGCGGCGCCGCCGGCAGCTGGCCCATGACCAACCTCGCGCCGCGCGTCCTGCGCGGCGACTTTGCCCCCGGCTTCTACGCCAAGCACCTCGTCAAGGACCTCGGCCTCGCCCTCGACACCGCGCGGGAGGCCGGCGTCGAGCTGCCCGGTCTCGAGCTGGCCGCACGGCTGTATGACCGCGTCGTGGCCGCGGGCGACGGCGACCTCGGCACGCAGGCCCTGGCGCGGCGCTACTTCGCGCTGGCCTGAGCGTCAGTCCGCGGGGACGGCCCGCAGTTGCACGCTGTCGATGACCTCCGGGCCCAGGATGACGTTGGTCACGATGACCATCATCTGGCCCGGCCGGCACCGCCCCGCGTCGCGCAGGCGACGCAGCGCCGCGACCACGTTGTCGTTGGCGCGCGGCGTGAACTCGGTGAGGAACGACTCGACGCCCCAGAGCAGCGACATCTTCCGGTGCACCAGCGGGTCCTCCATGAAGGCGTAGACCGGCACGCCGACCGCGCGCATCGCGGACAGGTTGCGGGGCACGTCGCCGTTGCGGGTGAAGGCCACGATGCCCGCGCCGGGGATGTCCTGGGCGAGCCCGGCGGCGGCGCGGAGCAGCTTGATCTTCGGCGATTCATCCGCCTGTTCGTCCGCGAGGCGGCGGGGCAGGGTGCGTTCGACCGTGGCGGCGATGCGCGCCATCACCTCGACGCACTTCACCGGGTGCCGTCCCGTCGTGGTCTCGCCCGAGAGCATGACCGAGTCCGCCCGTTCCAGCGCGGCGTTGGCGACGTCGGTCACCTCGGCCCGCGTGGGCACCGGCGCCTGGATCATCGACTCCAGCATGTGCGTCGCGACGATGACGGGCTTGCGGGCCGCGATCGACATCGACACGGCGCGTCGCTGCACCAGGGGCAGGGTCTCGTAGGGAATCTCGATGCCGAGGTCGCCGCGGGCCACCATGAGGGCGTCGGCCTCCTTCAGGATGTCGCCCAGGTGTTCGATCGCGGACTGGTCCTCGATCTTCGCGATGATGCCGGCCTTGGAGCCGTGCTTGGCGAGCAGCGCGCGCAGCGCGACCACGTCGGCCCCCTCCCGCACGAAGGAGAGCGCGTAGAAGTCCACCCCCAGTTCGCAGCCCACGGCCACGTCGGCGCGGTCCTTGTCGGTGAGCGCGGGGAGGTCGACCTTGACTCCGGGCAGGTTGACGTGACGGCGGCTGCCGAGCGGACCGGGCTGCTCGACTTTGCAGCGCAGGCGGTCCTTGCGGGCTTCGGTCACGCGCAGCTGGATGAGCCCGTTGTCCACGAGGACGAGCCCTCCCACGGGCACGGCCGAGACGATTTTCGGATAATTGGTCGGGATGGCCAGCGTGCCGCCCTCGGCCGGCGCGTCGGCGGCTCCGAGCACGTCGACCGTCTGTCCGGCCGTCAGCTGGATGGGCTCGGACCGTGAGCCCGTGCGTATCTCGGGCCCCTTGATGTCCATCATCACGCCGAGCTCCCGGCCTGACTTGCGGCCGACCTCGCGGACCCGCTGCACCGTGCGACGCACCCATTCGTGGTCGGCGTGAGCCATGTTGAGCCGCACCACGTCCCCGCCCGCCGCGATCACGGCCGCAAGCGTCTCTTCGGATTCGGTCGCAGGCCCGATGGTGAAGGTGATCCGGGTGTGACGTAACGAATGCACGTCTTAATGAGTGGAAATGACACGAGGCGAGGCAAGGAAAAGTGCCCCTGGTCATTACCTCATGCGGCGTAGGCTGTTGCGTCGCGGTTCAGGGACGCAGGCGGGCGATGACGTCGCGTCGGGCCTTCATGCGTGCTTCGAAGAACGTCACCTGCTCGAAAGGCCAGGGCTCGTCGGGCAGGATCTCCCATCGCGGGTGCCCGGCGATGGCCGCGCAGGTCCAGGCATGGTAGTCCGCGTCGTCGGTGCGGAAGTGCAGGCGCGCGGCCGGCGCCGACTTCTCCGCCAGCGCCGTCAGGCTCTCCGTCTGCACGAAGCGGTTCTTGTGGTGCTTCTTCTTCGGCCAGGGGTCGGGGTAGAGGATGAAGGTGTTCGCGATGCGCGCGTCCGCGGGGAGCGCGTCGAGGAACTCGGAGGCCTCCGCCTTGAGGAACGTGACATTGGCGAGCCCCGCCTTCTCCTTCTTGCGGAGCGCCTTCTCGACCCGGCCCGATATCAGGTCGATGCCCACGCAGGTCTCCTGCGGCCGGTCCGCCGCGTAGGCCGCGAGCCAATGCCCGTGTCCGCTGCCGAGCTCGAAGGTGAAGGTCCCGCGGCCGGCCAGCGTCGAGGCCAGCGTGCCGGCCAGCAGCCGCACCCGGTCCGCCCGCCGGGCCTCCGCCCAGTCCCTGCCCATGACCTTGCCCGTGCGCATGACGCAGGAAGGCTCCGCCCGGCGGGGAAGGCAAGGCGTAGGAGGATCCGCTGGGAATAACTCGTCCTTCACTCCCGCCCCGGCCTGGCGTCTCCTGCCGCATGGCCAAGGTCGACATCGAAGTAGTGCAACGCGTGCTCAAGGAGAACGGCGTGGACGTGCGTCTCACGGCCGAGATCCTCAAGCAGATCCGTGACGCCGCCGCGGAGGACGCGGTCGAGCGCGAGAAGCCGGTGAAGAAGCAGCACCTCGTGCTCGTCAGCGAACCTGAGGAGGGCCTGCCCAAGGACCTCGTCGGCTGGGTCGTGCAGCTGCCCGAGGACGACGACCCGCGCGACGTCGCCGGCAAGATCGCCGAGGCCGCCTCCGCCTTCAACGCCACGCCGAAGGGTGAACGCGTCCCCGTGCAGTCCTTCGGCGACGCCTGCCAGAGTCTGCCCGCCAAGGCGCTCAAGGAGCGCTACGTCTGGATCAAGACCCGCGAGCCCGTGCGCGTCATCGCGGTGAAGAATTCGCTCTCGCGCCGCCGCACGGCGCAGTGACCGCGACTCCGGACCGCGTTTCCGGGGCCGAAACCGCTTCTAATGAGGGCGTTTGCGCTCGCCTCCGGCTTGCCGGAGCGCATCATGGGTTGCTTCATGAAGTTCAGGAATTTCCCGATTTACCGCATTGAGTGGGTGACCTCCGCCTTCCTCCTGGGCACCGCCCTCCTGGCCGTCACCCTGGTCCCTTGGTTCCTCTGGAACTTCTACGGTGAAGTCCAGGGGTGGGGCTTCATCTGGAGCCTCTTCGTCTTCTACTATTTCGCCACCGGGTTCGGCATCACCCTCGGCTACCACCGCCTTTTCTCGCACCTGTCCTTCCGCGCCAAGTGGCCCGTGAAGCTCTTCGTCCTGCTCTTCGGCGCCGCCTCCTTCGAGAATTCGGCCCTGGACTGGTCCGCCGACCACCGGATCCACCACAAGCACGTCGACGAGGACGAGGACCCCTACGACATCTCCAAGGGCTTCTTCTACGCTCACATCGGCTGGCTGCTCTTCCGCCTCAAGCCGAAGCCGCCCGTCAACAACGTCAAGGACCTCGAAGCCGATCCCCTGGTCATGTGGCAGCACCGCTACGTGCATTGGATCGGGTTCACCGTCGGATTCGTCCTGCCCGCCGCCCTCGGCTGGGCCTACGGCTCCCTGATGGGCTTCGAGAACCCCTGGATGACGGCCTTGGCCTGCTTCCTTCTGGCCGGCCTGCTCCGCGTGGTCGTGGTCCAGCAGGGCACGTTCTGCATCAACTCCCTCTGCCACATGGTGGGACGCCAGCCCTATTCGACCACCCACAGCGCGCGGGACAGCGGCGTCGTCGCCCTGCTCACCTTCGGCGAGGGGTATCACAACTACCATCACGAGTTCCAGCATGACTACCGCAACGGCGTGAAGGGCTGGCAGTACGACCCCACCAAGTGGATCATCTGGGGCCTGTCCAAGCTGGGCATGACCTCCGACCTCCGTCGCGTGCCCGACTCCCGCATCATGGCCGCCGAACTCAAGGAGCGCAGCCTCACGCTCGGCCGCGACATCGACGACCTCGCCGCCCGCCTCGACGCCCGCACGCGCGAGCTCAAGGCGCGCACCATCGCCGCCGCCCATGAGCTCGCCCGAGAGCTCGGCGCCCGAGCGGAGGCCCTCAAGGAGGCCGCGGCCACCAGGGCCGAGGTCGGCCGTGAGACGATGGCCGAACTGCGCGGCCTGCTCAACCAGGCTGCCGCCCATCTCGAGACGCTGCGCCGGGCCGACGCCGGCTCGGCGGCCTGAGGTTCAGGAGCCCAGTTCCCGGACAAGCAGGCGGACCTTCTCCTCGATGAGGGGGAGGACCTCCTCGGGCTGCGCGCAATCGATGTCGTGCATGGCCCAGTATTCGATGCGGTCCGCCCACTCGGGGTGGGCTTGGAGCATCATGGCGTGATGTTCGTCCCGTTTGAGGGCGATGGTGCGTCGGGCGCGTCCGAGATCATCCTCGCGCAGCTGCACGGGCGCCGGCCCGGTCAGGTGCAGGGGCACGCCCAGCTCCCCCAGCCGTCGGGCGGTGTCCCGGGAGATCGGGGTGGGTTCATCGGCCACCAGGGAGGTCAGCAGTCCCCGGGAGAACGCCCGGTAGGGGGAGCCGAGGCGGTCGGCATGCCAGTTGAACAGGGCCTCGGCGTGCCGGCTCCGGTAGAAGTTGCCCGTGCAGACGAAGAGGACCAGCGGGCCTGAATCTGCGCTTGTGCGTTGGGACATGCGGCGTAAAGTCCCCGCAATCTACCCAACCCGCCATGGCACGCAAACTGTTCGTCCTCACCGCCCTTTCCGCCCTCTTCGTCGGCTGCGCCGGTCCCGACCGCGCCCCCAGCCCGGTGATCGATGAGCCCGCCGCGCCCGCTCCCGCCGCCGAGACTCTCTCGCCCGTGGCTCCCGTGGTCACGCCCGCTCCCGCCCCCGAAGCCCCCAAGGCTCCGGCGCCCAAGGGCCGCATCCCGATCCGCAACGCCGGCAACAAGTGATCTGAATCACATCAGCGACACCTCGGTGACGAAGGTGTCGGTGCGACCGGGCTCCACGTGGTGGAGCCCGTTTCCGTGTTCAGGGCTGTTGGGCGGGCCCATCCAGGGCTCGACGCAGTAGAAGGGCGCCTCCGGGTCCTGCGTCCAGGTGACGACGGTCCCCCAGCTGCCGGGAATCGGGTCCTCGCCGACCTTCACCGTCACGTCCTCCTCGCCCGACTTGGGGCCGAACGCCACGGTCGCCGACTTCAGGTGCGTGAAGATGCAGTCGGAGAGCTCCGGCGCGTCGAACGGGATCGCGTCCCTTCCCTTGAGGTCCGCGTACGGCACGAGCTTGCCGTCCGCCGCGTGACGCCACTGGCGCTTCGAGGGGATGCGGATGACGTAGTCCCGCCGGGAGAGGCCGCGATGCCAGGGCAGGGTGAAGTAGAAATGATGTCCGGCGCACCAGGGCAGCGGCCTGCCGCCGCGGTTCTCCAGCTCGAAGGTGATCCGCAGGAAGAGCTCGAGGAAGTCGAACCGCACCCGGAACACGTAGTCGAAGGGATAGCAGCGGGCGCCCGCCTCGCCGGGGATGAGCCGCGCCACGGCGTGCCGCGGGCCGTGCTCGACGATCTCGAAGACGCTGTCGCGGGCGAAGCCATGCTGGGGCATGGGGCGTTTCACGCCTTCGGCGTCCTTCCAGGCGAACTTCTCGCCGTCGGCGTAGTTGCGCCCCATGAAGGGGAAGAGCACGGGGTTGCCGCCGCGCACGGCGCCGATCTTGGCGAGGTCGGTCGGCGCGTCCTGCGGCCAGTGCAGCACCTCGCGCACGGCGCCGGGCAGGCCGACGTTCCAGCGCATGAGCCGGGCGCCGCGCGTCAGGCAGGTCTCATAGGTGGAGGCCCCGACGCGCCAGCGCTCGAAGGGCGTGCCGTCCACGATGAAGGTCTCCATGCGCCCAGCCAAAGGCGGCGGACGGCGGAGGCAAACGCGGACTTCCCCTCAGGCCTTGCGGAAGCGGTAGTGGCAGACCATCCACTCGCGTCCGCCGTCGAAGTTCCACAGTTCGGCGCAGGCCATGAAGAAGATGCGCCAGTAGGCCAGCCATTTGCGCGCCTCGCCGGGACCGTAGGTCCGGGCGAAGATCTCCAGGACCTCCTTGCGGCGGCGGTCGGTGTTGCGCAGCCAGTGCTCGGCGGTCTGCCCGTAGTGCCGGCCTTCGACCTCCCACGTCCGCTCGAGCTTCAGGTGCTCCTGGAAGCGGGAGGCGAGGCAGTTGGACGGCATGATGCCGCCGGTGAAGAAGTGCCGGGACATCCAGTCGGTGCCGTCCTTCGACTCGAAATGGTACGCGCAGTCACGATGGGTGAAGACGTGGAAGAACAGGGCGCCGCCCGGCCGCAGCCACGTCGAGACGCGCCGCAGGAGCTCGCCCCAGTTCTTCATGTGCTCGAGCATCTCGACGGACACGACGCGGTCATAGGCGCCCGCGCCGGCGTCGAAGACGTTCATGTCGCAGGTGATGATGCGCACGTTGGTCAGGCCGCGCGCGCGGGCCTCGGACTCGATGTGCGCGCGCTGGGACGCGGAGTTGGACACGCCGGTGATCCGCGAGCGGGGATACTTCTCCGCCATCCAGAGGGTGAGGGAGCCCCAGCCGCAGCCGAGCTCGAGGACGTCCTGGCCGTCCGTGAGTTCGGCGCGCTCGCAGGTGAGCGCCAGCATGGCCTCCTCGGCGGCGGGGATGTCCTCGTCGCCCTTGGGATACAGGCAGCTGGAATACTTCAGGCGCGGGCCGAGGCAGAGGCGGTAGAAGGCGGCGGGCACCTCGTAATGCTGGTCGTTCGCCGCCTTGGTGGCCACGGCCACGGGCAGGCGCCGCAGCTCCTCGGCGAAGGCGTCGACGCGTCGGCTGCGTTCCACGGGGTCGTCCGACCGCTCGTCGCGCAGGCGCTGGCGCAGGAGGCGTCGGATGCCCAGGCGGATGAGGGAGTCCGGGAGGACGTCCCAGCCGAGGACGGTGTCGAGCGGGGGCATGCGTGACTCTGGAACGAAAGGCCGGCCGCTGGCAAACCCGCCCTCGGAAATCTCAGCCCCGCGGCGGCCGCGGCCAGAAGGCCGGCACGCGCCGCATGTAGTCCTCGTAGGCGGCGCCCTTGGACTTGAGCAGCTGCTGCTCGGTGAGGGGCACGCCGGTCACGCGGGTCAGGAAGTGGTGGATGACGGCGACGCAGATGAGGCCGGGGACGCCGCGGTACTCGGCGTTGTAGCTCATCAGCAGGAAGCCGACCCACACGAGCCACTCGCCGAAGTAGTTCGGGTGCCGGCTCCAGGCCCACAGGCCGCGTTCGCAGACCTTGCCACGGTTCGCGGGGTCCTTCTTGAAGGCGGCGAGCTGGGCGTCGGCCACGCCCTCGATGAGCAGGGCGAGGGCCACGACGGCGAGGCCCGCCCAGTGGATCTTGGCGGGGGCGGCGGGCGCGCCGTCCGGAGCGGAGGACAGCAGGGGCAGGCAGAGGACGGCCAGGACGACGGCCTGGAGGAAATAGAAGGTCACCATCTTGGCGGCCATCTTCTCGCCGTGTTCCTCGCGCATGCGCAAGTAGCGTCCGTCCTCCTGGTCGAGGTGCCCGAGCACGCGCGCGCCGAGGTGCGCGGTCAGGCGCAGGCTCCACGCCGTGGTCGCCACGGCCATGAGCACGGCCTGGCCGCCGATGGGCGAGAGGCAGAAGTGGACGGCCAGCAACTGCAGGCCCACGAGCGCGAAGCCGAAGGACCAGGCGACGTCGACGATCGACCAGTTGTCGATGCGCTTCGCGACCGCCCAGCAGACGGCGAAGTAGGCGCACGCCTCGGCGAGCAGCACGGCGAAATCGAGGGCGAGGGCGACGTGGGGGTTCATGCGGCGAGTCTGCGGAAGGTGCCGCGCAAGGCCAGCCCGAGGAGCCAGGCGGCCGCGGGCATGACGAGGGCCCAGCCCAGGGCGCCGTGGAGTCCGGCCGCGCCGAACTCAGCCAGGAAGGCGGCGGGCGACTCGGCGAACTTCGTGGCGATGAGCGCGGGGGAGAGGGGCATGGGTTCCGCGCCGGTCACGGCCTCGCCGAGCCGCACGAAGGGAACGATGAGCGCGATCTGGGCGGGATAGAGCAGGTAGTTGACGGTCTGCAGGGCGACGTGGTTGAGGCGCGCGAGGCGTCCGGCGACGAAGCACAGGAAGGTCGTGACGCCCAGGAAGGGGAGCAGCCCGATGGCCGCGCCCACGGCCGCGGAGGTCGCCAGTCCCTCCGGCGTGGCGCCCTGCTTGAGCTCGGCGACGAGCGGGTCTCGCACGCGCCGGGCCAGCCATGCTCCGACCGCGCCCATCAGGCCGCGCGACGGGTGAAGAAGAGCTTCGCGGGGTCGTTCTCGCCGGGCGACGCGCGCAGGCACAGGAGCGCATAGGCGGCGATGGCGAAGTTGCCGAGCAGGAGCAGCGCGACCAGCCAGCCGAGGCGGGACAGGGCCGTGCGTTCACGCCAGGCGACGTAGAGCCAGAAGGCCATGAAGCCGAAGTAGGCGTCGAACATCGTGGCGAGGCCCCAGGGTTCGGAACACACGGTCTCGAAGCCCTTGATCACGTTGATGCCCTCCTTGCCCGCGAGCGCGGCGTACCGGGGCAGGGAGGTGATGGTCGGGGTGGTGGTGGCGTACCACGAGACCCAGGTCATGGCGGCCAGCACGAGGACGAAGTACAGGGCGACGGAGCGGCGGAGGTTCATGGGCGCAGGGTGGGGGAGATGCGGGGAAAGGCAAACGGCAGGGCCGGCCCTGCGCCAGCCGGTCTGACAAAAAGGAGGCCGCCCGGACGGGCGGCCTCCTGTTCCTTGTCCACGCGTCAGCGCGCGTGGCCTGGCCCCGCGATCAGAAGGCGTGGCGCAGGGAGATGGCGCCGGAGACGTCGGGGGACTCGCCGCGGCCCGCGGCGTGGACGGTGAAGGAGAGCGTGGTCCGGGCGTCCATCAGGTAATCGAGGTCGAGTCCGAAGCGCGCCTGGTCGCGGACGACGGGGGCGGCGGGGAGCGAGAGGTCCAGCGTGCTGGTGATGTCGGTGGCGGTGAGCACGGCCTGGTCGCGGTCGAAGCGGCGGATCCACT
>JACCDU010215587.1_pt1 | contig 40940 bp, 43 predicted proteins | sample 7446081 | NCBI WGS metagenome assembly JACCDU01 (sample SAMN15323447, study PRJNA562643) | freshwater metagenome | isolation source: river surface water | place: USA:Blue River Watershed | collected 2017-08-17
CCATTTCGAACAGAGAAGTTAAGCCTGCTTGCGCTGATGGTACTGCGGTTTTGATCGTGGGAGAGTAAGTCGATGCCGATTTTTAAAAGCCTCACAGAAATGTGAGGCTTTTTTTTTGCTTAAATTTTAAGTCCTTCCCTTCCATTTAGATGAGCATAAAAAAATAGCGACTATTAAGTCGCTATTTTAGTTTTATATAATGAATAATTATTGAATTTTGAATACGCTAATACTTACTGACCTTTACCTATGATGAATATAGCCGGGATTTTAGATAAATCGTAAGCTTTTTCACGCCAGTCAACAATTGCCATCGTGCGAATGGATTGTGTGGGTAAGGTTAAATTGGAGGCGATACACAGTTGGGTGAGGTCTCCGAGTTCATTGAGTAAATCTTCTAGCACATTCATATTTCTGAACGGCGTATCCATGAAGAGGTGTGTATTGCCATTTCTTTTGGTATCCATTTCAAAATCACGTAATTTTTTGACGCGTTCTTTGCGTTCCTTCGGTAAATATCCGTGAAAAGTAAATTGTTGTCCGTTAAAACCACTACCCATTAAGGCTAATAGAATGGAGGATGGGCCAACAAGTGGTTTGATTTGAATTTGTTGCGTGTGCGCTAGGTGTACCAAAGCTGCTCCAGGATCTGCAACACCTGGGCAACCGGCCTCTGAAATAATTCCGATATCTACCCCTTTGATCAGAAATAACAAAAGATCCATAAGTTCAGATTCTTTGGTATTCTTATTGACGATTCTGAATGTGCAGTCGTCAATTGGGAAATTGCGGTCCATTTTTCGCAATAAGCGGCGTGCACTTTTGATTTCCTCCACGGCAAAAACTCTGAGTTGTGTTGCGATTTGCATCACTTCTTGTGGGAGAATATCTTGTGTGCTTTCACCTCCTAATGTATTAGGAATGAGGTAAATAGAACCTTTTGCTTGTTTTAAAGCCATGTTAATTGGTTTGTTTTTGAAGTTGGCTTATAAACGCAGCCGTTGCACGATCGAGAAGGTCATATACATATTGAAAATCTGCAGCAGTTCCGTAATAAGGATCTGGTACTTCTTCAATATTTTCTTCAGGAAGGTAATTTAATAAAAGTTGAACTTTTGATTTTGCATTTTCATTTGGGGCCAAAGCACATACATTGCGATAATTAGCATGATCCATTACGAGTATGTAGTCAAAATCATGAAAATCTTGGCGAGTGAATTGTCGTGCCCTTAAAAAATCTATGGGTGTCCCGTTTAGTGAACCCGTTTTAATCATGCGTTTGTCAGGTGCAGCACCTACATGATAATTGGCAGTACCTGCAGAATCAACGGCAACATCTAAATTTAGATTTGCTACTTTTTGTCTGAGTAAGCCATCTGCCATTGGTGAACGACAAATATTCCCAAGACAAACCATTAAAACGCGAATACTCAAGGTCTTATTGAATGGTGAGTTTTTTCTCTAATTCTTCAAGATAGTGACGGAACTGTTTGTCAGTTTCAGAAAGGTTCACAACTGTACGACAAGCATGGAGTACGGTTGCGTGATCTTTACCACCGCAATGTGCACCGATACTAGCAAGTGAAGATTTAGTCATTTTCTTAGAGAAATACATAGAAATTTGACGTGCCTGAACAACCTCACGCTTGCGCGTTTTTGATTTGAGCATTTCGATTGGAAGGTCGAAATAATCGCAGACAACTTTTTGAATGTATTCAATAGAAACTTCTCTGGCCGTGCTTCTTACAAATTTGTCAACCATTTGCTTCGCTAGTTCTAGCGTAATGGCTTTTTTGTTTAAAGAAGCTTGTGCAAGAAGGGTATTGAGTGCGCCTTCGATTTCGCGCACATTTGTATTGATAGAATAAGCAAGGTATTCTACAACTTCACGAGGAAGTTCGATACCACTGCCGTACATTTTCTTTTCAAGGATGGCAATGCGGGTTTCGAGGTCTGGTGTCCCGAGGTCTGCAGAGAGGCCCCATTTGAAACGAGACAATAAACGTTGTTCCATCCCTTGCATTTCAACTGGCGCTTTGTCAGAAGTTAAGACAATTTGCTTACCGTTTTGGTGCAAGTGATTGAAAATACTAAAGAAAACATCTTGGGTACGCTCTTTTCCGGCAAAGAATTGTACATCATCAATGATCAGGACGTCAATCATTTGATAGAAATGAATGAAGTCGTTGGTCGTTTGATTTTTGATCGCATCAATGAACTGATGCGCAAACTTTTCAGATTGAACGTAAAGAACAGTTTTGTTCGGGAAATTTTCTTTTATGGCAATTCCGATGGAATGCGCAAGGTGTGTTTTTCCGAGACCAACACCGCCATATAATAATAAAGGGTTGAATGCTGTGCCACCCGGCTTGTTTGCTACGGCAAAACCTGAAGCTCTGGCCAAACGGTTGCATTCGCCTTCTACAAAGTTCTCAAAGGTAAAGTTCGGAATCAGGTTAGATTCTATGTTTACTTTTTTGAGACCTGGAATAACAAAAGGATTGCGAATTTGCTTTTCGTTAACATTGATTGGCATGTTAACGGGTGCATTTTTTAGACTACTTGCATTACTTGTAGGGAGCTTGACAGTATAAGGATTGCGAGACTGCGTGTTATTTTCCATAACAATGCTGTACTCTAGAGTTCCTTCTTGACCAAGTTCTTTCTTAATTACTTTTCGTAATAAAGTAATGTAATGTTGCTCAAGCCATTCATAAAAGAAATGCGAAGGGACTTGAATGGTCAAAATATGGCCCTCTAACTTAACAGGGACAATTGGCTCAAACCAAGTTTTAAATGCCTGCAAAGAAATGTTGTCTTTGATGACTTTCAAACAGGATTCCCACGCACTTTCGTGACTTGTATTCATAGTAGTTCAGTTGTTCTCGTTAGTTTGTGTAAATTTCGCTGGAGGCGAAAAGTTGGGTGAAATAATGAGAGAACAAATATTTACATAAAAAAGTGAAAAAAAAAGTCGGTTACCTATTGATTATTAAAAAAAAAATACTTGTCAGTAATATTTTTTTAATATTGGTCAAAATGCCCGACACCTTGGTAAATTTACGATAGAGTAAAGGATTACACAAATATAAATGCACTAAATCATGACTAATTCTAGTAGCGCCGATTCTGGCACTTTGAAGTTTTCAACAAATTTGCGCGTGCGCTATGCCGAAACCGACAAAATGGGCTTTTGTTATTATGGAAATTACGCCAGTTATTTTGAAGTAGCAAGAGTCGAGGCGCTACGTGAAAAAGGTATTTCATATAAAGAATTGGAAGATGCTGGCATCTTGTTGCCGGTAACTCATTTTGAAGTCAGGTATTTTCAGGCAGCTAAATATGATGAGCTCTTGGAGATCAAAACTCAAATCACACTATTAAAAGGAGTCAGAATTGCATTTGCCTATCAAACCTACAACGAACAAGGCACTTTATTGAACGAAGCTTCAACCGAATTGGTTTTTGTCCAGGCAGCGACACTTAAACCAATGGCAATTCCTACTTTTATCCTCGACCAACTACAATAAACCATTAATACTTCTCACATGAGTGCATTTGAATTGCAGCGTTTTGAACCAAACAGTAAAAAACTGAGTTACCTACAACGCTCAGGTGAAACCCGAGTGGGTGCTATTCTTCAAGAGAGCAATCTCAATGCCTCTAAATATGTGCTCATAGGAATTGAAGAAAACACTGGGCCTCAGGCAAACATGGGAAGGGTGGGTAGTGAAAATGCTTTTAAAGCATTTATGCGTGTTTTTTTGAATTCACAGGTACACGAGCAACAACCCATGCAATCGCTAGCTTATCTCGGCAAGATTGTCCAACTGAAGTCACCACAAGATCAGGCAGAGGCGGCAACAATGGTCGCCGAGTTAGACGAACTACTTTTGAATGTGCTGCAAGAAAATTTACGTGAGGATCAAATTCCGATCATTGTTGGTGGGGGTCATAATAATGCTTTGCCTCTGATTCGATGGGCCGCTCAAAAATCACCGATAAGTGTTCTTAATATAGATGCACATGCCGATCTTCGTACTACTGAGAAAAGACACAGTGGCAATTCGTTTTCAACAGCTATTCAGGAAGGACACATTCAACAATATGGTGTGTTTGGCTTGCATGAGGCATTCAATAATCAATTTATCCGCCAAGCGCTACAACACGCAAATATTACCCATCGCTTCTATGAAGATTACCTTCAAGGACCCTTTCAATTACCAGAAGATGTTTCCCATTTTATTCAGCATCAGACTGCTGCAATTGGTTTAGAAATCGATATGGATGCCATTGCCAATATGCCAAGTTCTGCTCAAAGCCCGTCGGGTTGGCGCCTAGATGAAATCCGAAGTTTACTCTATAAAATAGGCCACCTCAAGCCAAATATTGCCTATCTGAACTTAACTGAAGCAGCTCCACTGGATGAAACCGACGACCTCATTGTTGGTAAGGCCTTGACTTATTTAGTCAGAGATTTTCTCAAAGCAATGGCATAAAAAAAGAGAGGCACTGGGCCTCCCTTTAAAATTAACCTGTAGCAAAGTTAATTGAGTTGCTGATTCTACGTCAATTCTGAACAAGGGTTACATACAATTAACACTTGACCCTTGAAAAAGATCCTCAGACACACTTTCTAGTGTGACCACGGCTTCTATTTTTGTGTCAGATGAATCAGCAAACGACTATTCAAGCACTAGTTCGCCTAATCGATGACCCCGATGAATTGATATTTCAGCAGGTCAGGCAGGAACTCATGAACATGGGAACGGAGGTCATTCCGCATCTTGAAAGTTCCTGGGAGCAAGATTACTATGGTTTGCTTTTTCAGGATCGCATTGAAAACGTGATCCACGACATCCAATTTGAAGAAGTTAAGTCGCAATTGAAAGCTTGGTTGCATTCTGCCGATAAAGACTTATTAAAAGGGGCGGTTATTATTGCTAAATACCAGTATCCTGGTTTAGACGAACAAAATGTCTTGAATCAAATTCAGATGATTCGTCGTGATATCTGGTTAGAACTCAATGATCACCAAACTGCTTTTGAACAAGTTAAAATTTTCAATCGCATTTTCTTTGGCATGCACCGCTTTAAAGGCGCAAGCCATCAGGTGCCGTCTCCGCATCATTCCTTGATCAATGTGGTACTCGAAAATAAAAAGGGAAACCCTTTGAGTCTTTGCCTTTTGTATAGCGTAATTGCGCAGTCCTTAGATTTGCCAATTTATGGCGTGAATTTACCCAACCATTTCATTTTGGCCTATATGGATAGCAAGCACTCTGCAATGGGTATGCAGCAAAACGAGGACGATTACGGCGTCTTGTTTTATATCAATGCCTTCGCGAAAGGGAGTATTTTTGACGCCAATGAGATCAAAACTTTCTTAAAAGGCATCCATCTGAATCCGGAGCGCAGTTATTTTGAACCTTGTTCGAATTCAGCGATTTTAAAAAGAATGCTCACCAATCTAATTTTTGCCTTTCAACAAGCCGGAGCTGCTCAAAAAGTGAATGAACTCCAAGAGTTACGCGCTTTAATCCCGTAATCCAATTGGACATTTCTTTGTATTTTTGACTAAAACAAAGCATGTCCGAAAAATATACTGTCGCAGCGCGTTTCATGCGCTATATTCAAATCGATACCACCGCAGACCCTACTTCAAAGAGTTTTCCTTCCACGGCAAAGCAGCGCGATCTTGCAAAGGTTTTACACGATGAACTGCTGGCTTTAGGTTTGCAAGACGTGCTCCTCGATGAATGGTCATATGTATTTGCCACCATTCCGTCAAATGTTTCACAGCCCTTACCAACCATTTGTTTTTGCTCGCACATGGATACCGCTCCAGATTGCAGTGGTACCAATGTCAAGCCAATTCTTCATCAAAACTATCAGGGGCAGCCAATTGTGCTTCCCGATGACCCGCAGCAAATATTAAGTACTGAACAACATCCTTATTTATTGCAAAAAATAGGTGATGACCTCATTACAGCAAGTGGCCTAACCCTTTTGGGTGCCGACGATAAAGCGGGTGTGGCTATTATCATGGAACTAGCTGCTTATTTACAAGCCAATCCTCAGATTCCTCATGGGCCAATTCGTATATTGTTTACTCCTGATGAAGAGGTAGGCCGTGGGGTTGAGCGTCTTGATATGCAAAAACTCAACGCAGACTTTGGTTATACTTTAGATGGAGGCCCACTCGGCGATATCGAAGACGAAACTTTTTCTGCAGATGCTGCCGAGCTTATTTTTCATGGAATCAGCGCACATCCTGGTTATGCAAAAGGTAAAATGATCAATGCCATCAAATTGGCCTCGGCATTTGTGAGCGCATTGCCAAGTTCAACTTGGTCACCTGAAACCACGGCAGGTCGCGAAGGTTTTGTGCATCCAACGGCTATTACCGGAGGTCTAAAAGAAGCCAGTGTTCAACTCATCATCCGAGACCATGACACGAGCAAACTAGAGCCTTACGCGAAACAGCTTGAGGCCATAGCTGCCCAAGTTGTAGCGGCACACCCTGGAAGTAAGTTTGAAATGAAAGTTCATGAGCAGTACCGCAACATGAAGGAAATATTGGTTTCGTATCCTTTTGTCAGTGACTACGCAGAAGAAGCCATGAAACGCGCGGGTCTTACACCAAAACGCAATATCATCCGAGGTGGCACCGATGGCTCTCGTTTGTCTTTTATGGGGCTGCCTTGTCCGAATATTTTTACAGGAGAGATGGCCATCCACTCTAAATTAGAATACGTCAGTGTTCAAGATATGGAAAAGGCCATAGATACCTTAGTAGAATTGGTTCAAATCTGGGAAAAACACGAATGGAACCAAGCGTAATCATCAAAGAAGTTCAGCAGCAGCAGTTCAAACCCTTGTATTTTTTACATGGGGAAGAGTCTTATTACATAGACATGCTTGCTGAAGAAATTCAAAAACACGCGCTTCAAGACCACGAACGCGATTTTAATCAGACTATATTATATGGGAAAGATGTTGATTTATTGGCTTTGATCAGTGAATTGAAATCTTACCCCATGATGGCCGAAAGACGCCTCGTTATTTTAAAGGAAGCTCAAGATTTTAAAAAAATAGAAGAGCTTGAGGCTTATGTAGAGCAACCGACACCCACAACGGTATTTGTAGTTTGTTACAAAAACAAAGCTTTTGACGCCCGAAAAAAGCTCCTAAAGCCCTTTGCCAAATTAGGACATGTCTATAAATCAGACAAGATCAGAGATTACCAACTTCCAGATTGGATTTCTAAGTATGTGCGCTCCAAAGGCTTGCAGGTCAATGCAAAAGCCACGATGCTTTTAGCTGAATATTTAGGATCTGATCTTGGTCGTATCGTCAATGAGCTCGACAAACTCCAAATTGTGGTGGGGCAAAATCATACGATAACCGAGCAAGACATTGAAAAGAATATTGGTATTTCCAAAGACTACAACGTTTTTGAATTGGTCAATGCCATTTCCAACAAGCAAGCCGATAAGGCATTTAAGATTGTTCAATATTTTGAGTACAACCCCAAAGCGGGTGATCTTATTGTGATCATTCCGTCGCTTTTTAAGTTGTTTTCTCAATTGATGCGTATTCATTTCTTGCCTAACAAGAGTCGAGAAGCCATTGCTAGTGCAGTTGGTGTGCATCCATTTGTAGCTGGCGAATTGCTCAGTGCCCGACAAAACTATGATCCCAGAAAAATCGCAGCCATTATTGCGCTCCTTCATGACTACGATCTCAAGGCCAAGGGTGTTGGCAATAGCTCTATGGATCAAGGTGAGCTACTCAAAGAAATGGTTTTTCAAATTCTGTATACATGAGTGTATTTTTTGCCCCTGATTTTGAGCAACACCTGACACATTTTCAACTCAATGAAGATGAGTCAAAGCACTGTGTCAAAGTATTAAGAATGCAAGTAGGTGCTGAAATTCGCCTGATCAATGGTCGAGGTCTAGAAGCCATATGTCAAATCCAAGATGCGCAACCTAAGCGTGTATTGCTTGCCATTCTTCAAACCATCGAACACCCCAAAACGCCAGAATTGCATATTGCAATGGCGCCCACAAAAAACATGGATCGCATTGAGTGGTTTTTAGAAAAAGCTACTGAAATAGGTCTGAGTAAACTGAGTTTTTTAAGTTGTGACCACAATGAACGCAAGCATATTAACCTAGAGCGTTTACACAAAATTGCCGTGGCGGCCATGAAGCAGTCTAAACGCTTTTATTTGCCAGAAATTACTGATCTTAAAGCATTTAATCTTTTTGTTGAAACAAACCCCAATGGGTATATTGGTCATTGTTATGAGGGGCCGAAGCAAGACATGCATCAGCTTCAAGATACAGCAGTATTTTTGATTGGACCAGAAGGCGATTTTTCAGTTGCCGAAGTAGAATTGGCGCAAAAACACGGTTACCAGGCTGTTCATATGAATGATTTTCGTTTAAGAACTGAAACCGCAGCGCTTTTAGCGGTAGCCAAATTGGCTCAACTCAATTCATAACGAAAGACCCCAAAAGTTGCTTCGTGCTTTTCGTCTATGGCCTGTTCGAATAAACAGGTTTTTTGGTAGTGTTGCGCATCAAAATTTGGGAAGAAGGTATCTGCACCATAAGTTTTGTCAATGTGCGTCAAGAACATTTCTTTGACCAAGCCAGACTCAAGGGCTAATTTGTAAATTTCAGCTCCACCTATGATAAAAGCTTTTTGATCTGGGGCAAGTTCAAGTGCTGTTAAGCAATTTTCTAAAGAATCAAATACCAAACAATCTGGAGCCTCGAAGTCTTTTTTTCTGCTTAAAACAACATTGGTGCGACCAGCAAGTGGGCGGTACTTTTCTGGTATTGAGTCGTAGTTTTTACGCCCCATAATGACGACATGCCCTTTGGTAGTCTCTTTGAAAAAACGCATGTCGGAGGGTAAATTCCACATGAGGTCGTTGTTTTTACCGATGCCGTTTTCTGCATCGAGGGCAGCTATGAGTGAAAGGCTGTCGATCATATGGCAACAGCTGCTTTAATATGTGGATGCGGATCGTAGTTGAGCAGTTCGAAATCTTCGTATTTGAAATCGAAAAGATTAGTGATTGCAGGGTTCATGTGCATGGTGGGTAGCGGTCTGAAATCGCGAGTCAGTTGCAACTGCGCCTGCTCGATATGATTGCTGTAAAGGTGCGCATCGCCTAAAGTGTGCACAAATTCTCCGGGTTGAAGGCCACAAACCTGAGCCATCATCATGGTTAATAAAGCGTAAGAAGCAATGTTAAACGGCACGCCTAAAAAAGTATCGGCACTGCGTTGGTAAAGCTGACAACTGAGTTTGCCCTCAGCCACATAAAATTGGAAGAAAGCATGGCACGGCGGAAGCGCCATTTGGTCAACCAAGCCAACATTCCAGGCAGAGACAATCATGCGTCTGGAGTCAGGGTTGTTTTTGATTTGATCGATGACTTGCGTAATTTGATCTATTTGACGGCCATCTGGAGCTGGCCAACTGCGCCATTGCGAACCATAAACAGGCCCTAATTCTCCATTTTCATCGGCCCATTCGTCCCAGATGCTCACGCCATTTTCTTTGAGGTAGGCAATGTTTGTTTCACCTTTCAGGAACCATAAAAGTTCATGAATGATAGACCTCAAGTGTAATTTTTTGGTGGTGATACAAGGGAAACCTTCAGCAAGATCAAAGCGCATTTGGTAGCCAAAAACAGAAATAGTACCCGTTCCGGTGCGGTCTTCTTTTTTGACGCCGTTGTCTAAAATATGCTGCAAAAGGTCGTGGTATTGTTTCATGTTGGTCTGTAAAATTTACGCACTACGAAAATAGTAATTATTTTAGCCCTGATAAACAATTTTTTAAGATGATTCGCTTACTCAGTTGCTTGCTTCTACTTGCTTCGTTTTCCTTCGCTACGGCACAAACTACCAAGCTGAAGCGCAAATACCGAGGACAATATCAAGGCGAAATTCCGTCCTACAATGCAATTATAGGTTCTAAAGAAGTTTCGGTCAACAGCCAGGCTTTGGAAATGACGATTGCTAAGGATAGTTTACACATTAAAATCGGGAAGTATAGCTACACAAACCCTTACGTTGTTTCTAAGAAAGAAAACACCCTGGAAATCAGACTTGATAGAGAAGGATCTGGTATTGAGGAAGTTTTGATCTTGGGCCCTAAAGCGAAAACACTCATAAGAAAAGGGCTTTTTCCGCAACCAGACGCTATTTTGACCAAGCAAAAAAAATCAGCGCAGCGGTAGCCAAATGCTAAAGGTGGTTCCTTTATCCGGATTGCTCCTAACCTCAATTTTACCATGATGCGCATCCACAATGAGCTTCACGTAGTACAGCCCTAGTCCAAAACCTTTTACATCGTGGATATTTCCGGTCGGAACGCGGTAGAATTTGTCAAAAATAAGTTTTTGATCTTCTTTACGAATACCAATGCCGTTGTCTTGAATTTCGATGCGATAACCTTCTTTTTCAGCTTGAACTGACATCTGAATTTCGGGGCTCAGCTTGCAATATTTTACGGCGTTGTCTACTAGGTTGAACAACACATTGGTGAGGTGTACGGGGTCAGCATTGAGCAGTGCTTGTTGCTCAGTATGATTCAAATAGATTTGTCCGCCTCCTTGCGCTTGGTTGAAATTGAAATTTTCTTTGACCTCTTCAAGAATGGCAATTAAATCAATTTCTTCTTTATTCAGAACGACCTTGTCTTTATCGAGTTTGGCAATGTTCAAGACGCGCTCAACTTGTTTTTCAAGGCGCTTATTTTCTTTATAGATGATACTGGCATATTTGCGCATCTTTTCTTCGTCTTGAGGAAATTCTAGGCGCAATAACAATTCACTCGATAAACTAATAGTTGAAATAGGAGTCTTGAGCTCGTGGGTCATGTTATTAATGAAGTCATTTTTCACTTCAGACAGGCGTTTCTGACGAATAATGATACCCATACTAAACGCGAAAAATACCACCACAAACACCACCACAATCAGGAGATAGGCAATCGGCGAAAAGCTGGATGCGGCCTCAATTTTATCGAGTTTCAGTTTTGGAAAAAACACCGTAAAATAATGCCCGTCTTTGGTCAGGTTGAGACTCTCAGGTGTGATGTCTTTGAGTGGCTCTTGCTGCTTGGCATATATAGAATCTTTGTCGAAACGAATGAGGCCCGAAAGCTCAATAGAATCTAAGAAGCAGTCATAGATTCCGAATAAAAAGTCTTGTTGGATATCTTGCAGATAAAACTCTTTTTTGAGAAGTGTCTCTAGATAGAAAGGCTGAATTTCATCGCTGACATCTACCGTATAATGCTGATAGCTGATTTGTTTGATCGCGCCATAGCTATTATTCGGATCTTCGTTTTGATTGAGCTGTGTTAAAACATTGCGCAGCGCAGCACGGGCTTGCTGGGCAAATTCTCTGAGGTTAAGGCTGTCTTCGCGTTGCTGAATATCGATGTATTCTTGCTGCAGCTGACGCGTGTTGTGGATCCAGACAAACTGAACAGTCAGGATGCTGATAATGGAGAAAATCCCCAATATGGCTACAGCATTGACCGTTCTGTTTTTCATTTCTTAGAATCCGTTGACACCGTTCACGGTAGTGTATTTGAGCACGTTTTTCTTTTCCGGATGGATGCGTGCAAAAGCAGATTGAACAGCCAGCGTTCCTTCGTGGAAACCACAAAGAATGAGTTTGAGCTTGTTTTCATAGGTATTTACATCGCCAATTGCATAAATGCCAGGGATGTTTGTAGAATAATCAAGCGTATTTACTTTGATAGCGCTTTTTTCAATTTCTAAGCCCCAATCAGCAATTGGGCCCAAACTTGGCTTCAGACCAAACAACGGAATAAAGTGATCGGCGGCAATGCGTTTTTCACCTTCTTTTTGATGCGTCACGATGACTTCTTCTAATGCGCCATTACCAGCAAGCCCAGTGACTTCTGCTTCAGTTACTAAGTCAATTTCACCAGATTCAGCCATGTCAATAACACGCTGAACAGAATCAAGATGCCCACGGAAAGAACTACTGCGGTGCACCAAAACAACGCGTTTGGCAATTTTGCGCTCTGCTAAATAGATAGACCAATCAAGTGCGGAATCGCCACCACCTGCAATGACACAAACTTTGTCTTGGTACATTTCAGGATTTCTGATGATATATTCTACACCTTTGTCTTCAAAATCAGTGATGTTGTCAATAGGAGGTTTGCGCGGTTCAAATACACCAAGACCTCCTGCAATCATGACAATTGGTGCTTTATGCTCAGTTCCTTTAACAGTAGTGACAATAAACTGCCCATCTTCATCCTTATCGATGCTGAGTGCCGCCTCACCAAGCGTAAAACCTGGCTTGAACGGTGCAGCTTGTTCCATGAGGTTATCGATGAGTTCGCCGGCTAAAATTGACGGGAATCCTGGGATATCATAAATAGGTTTTTTCGGATAAATTTCTGAACACTGCCCTCCAGGTTGTGGTAAAGAGTCAATGAGGTGACAGCGCAGCTTGAGTAAACCAGCTTCAAAAACTGTGAAAAGACCAACTGGTCCGGCTCCGATGATGATAATATCAGTTTGAATCATAATGTTAATTTGACGCTGCAAAATTACTGAAACTTCAGCAATGGCTTGCAACTTAAGTGATTGTTAATAAGCGGGGAATGCTGGTTTGTTATCTAAAATTGCTTCAATGCGGCTCATGACTTCTTCGGTGAGTAAAGCCTGAGCGTCAAGGGCTTTTAAGTTTTCTTGGAGTTGAGCGACTTTCGAAGCGCCTAAAATGACGGTTGAAACATTCGGATTTTTCAAGCACCAAGCCAAACTCATGACCGGTAAAGAAAGCCCAAGTTCTTTGGCTAATTCTGTGAGTGCAAGCACTGCTTTGATGCGTTCAGGCGTGAGGTTGCGCTCTTTGAGCCACTCAAGGCCTTCCATGCCCAAGCGCGTTCCGTCAGGGAATTCTGAATTGTATTTCCCGCTTAAAATACCACTAGCTAGCGGTGACCATGTGGTGGTTCCTAAACCAACTGTTTTATAAATCTGAGAGAACTCGACTTCTACTTTTTCGCGGACAAACATGTTGTACTCTGGTTGCTCTACGATTGGGCCGATCAGGTGGTTTTGCTTGGCAAACATATGCGCTTCCATGATTTCTTGCGCCGACCATTCAGAGGTTCCCCAATACAAGATTTTACCCTGCATAATGAGCTGATGCATGGTCCAGACCGTTTCTTCAATGGGTGTTTGTTTGTCTGGGCGGTGGCAATAATAAAGATCGAGGTAGTCTAGACCAAAACGCTTTAAGGCAGCTTCGCAAGCTTCAACCAAATGTTTTCTGCTCAGGCCTTTTTGAGTAGGTAATTCACCACCAATACCAAAGAAAGCTTTACTACTTACAATATAAGAATCTCTGGCCCAGCCTTTCTTTTTAAGGATGGCTCCCATGACTTCTTCACTTTTTCCACGCGCGTAAATTTCAGCGTTATCGAAAAAGTTAATCCCGTTGTCATAAGCTACTTGCATGAGCTCAGCAGCTGTTTCATCGGCAATTTGTTTGCCAAAAGTAAGCCAAGATCCTAGCGATAAACGACTTACTTGTAAGCCACTCTTTCCTAAATTATTGTATTGCATTTCCATGTTTTGATATTGCGTTAAGTTTTTGTCTGTGTTTGATAATTCCGTTGGCGAGCACCACCAATATGATCAAGGAGGCACCCCAATAAAACGATGAATTGAGTAATTTGTGCTCTTTCAACAAGAAAATAGCCAAAATAATCGTGTAAATCGGTTCCAAGTTGATACTCAAAGAGACGGTAAAAGCGCCTAATTTCTTGACGATATCAATTGTTGCTAAAAAAGCGAACGACGTACATAAAATTCCTAAAAACAAGAGCCAATAGAAATCTGAAGCCCGCATTGTAAATAGTTCAGAGAAACTCCATTTTCCTTGAAAAATAAAAAATCCTGAAAGTGCTATAAAACCTGTGCTTAATTCTACAAAGCTAATAGATGCGGTGTCGTTGTGCTGTGCCAATTTTCCGTTAGAAACCGAAAAGATGCCGGCACACAAAGCTGAAACCAACCCTATGAGTAGGGCCGTTTTTTCATCACCTTTAAAGTCGTGAGCCACAAAATAGATGCCGCCAATCACGATTACGCCCATCAGGCCCTCAATCCAGGAAAACTTGCGTTTCATGATGAGCGGCTCGAGCCAAGTTACGTGTAGGGTGGTAGTAGACAAACACAAAATCCCTAAAGACGCAGTAGATAACTGAATGGAGGTATAAAACGTGAGCCAATGCAGTGCGACCACTAAGCCCACCAAAACGGTCCAGATCAATTGTTTTCCTTTGGGTAAAACCCAGCGCTTTTTAATGATGATGTAAATGCCTAAAAACAAGGCAGCAATCCAGAGTCGATGCCAAACGATAAGCAAGGCATCTAGATGAATCAGTTTACCCAGAATTCCGGTAAAACCCCACATGAAGATGATGAGGTGTAATAATAAATGGTGGCGGTATTCTTTGAGCAAACCTACTTATTGAGCTGAATTAGCGTTTTTTAGACCACTCTTCGATAGACTTCTGATTGGAAAGCACATAAGCGTTGTCTCCATCTGCTTTTGCTGCTTCCATAGACAATTTAGCCGTTTCAATAGCACCTTTGTAGTCTCCGTTAGCTGCTTGTAGCTGTGCTTTTAGACGTGTCATCCAGTAAGCAGAGTTACCGCGTAGTTCAACGGCTTTTGTTGACCAAGCTAAGGCTTGCTTGAGGTCCAAATTTTCATTGAAATAGTAAGTGGCAGCTGCGTGGTAATCATTGGCAGAAGGGCCCGCCATGGTTTTGTCAATGCTTGCCAATACTTTGCTTCTTGTATTCAAGCCAAATGGCACCACGATTTTGGTATTTTCCCAAGCGATTTCAAGGTTAGCACCGCTATTATTCATGGCATCGATCGTGATGGCTAAGTTTTCTTGAAAATCTTGCTTTTTTTGAACGGCTGCAGTGAGCTCTAGTGCCACTTTTTGTGCATCCCAAGTTTCAGGAAGCCCCCAATTGCTGTAATCGGTGTAGAAATAAAGTGTCCAAGTTTGTTTGCCTGGTTTTGCAAAAAGGGCATAGGTTCCTGCTTTCAAAGTGTCCTTGCCAAAAATGAGTGCTTCGGAGCACGTCAGTTTGGTGTTTTCATTGGCACCAAGTCTCCAAGTTTCATCAAACGGAATGAGGTCTCCGAAAATAACGCGCCCTCTTGCTCCTGGTCTTGAATATTCGAGTTGGATATCGGCCAAGCCTACTTTTTGTTGAATTTTAACAACTGGGCTTGCTTTAGGCGTTTGAACTTGCGCATAAGTACTTACTGAAAAGAAAACACAAGCGATAAAGAAGATATTTTTCATGATGATTATTTAAGGTTCTAACAAGTTTTCCAAGGTCTTGTTCAAGGGGACTTCGATATCCCAATTGGCTTTGACTTTGATTTTTTCCGGATAAATAAAAAGTGGTTCTGCCCGCAGTTGCAAATTGGGTCTAATCGGATCCCAAAAACCATTTTGATTCTGGTCTTTGTATAAATGCAGGGTGTAGAGCCCTGGTTTGAGACTTGTTACTTTGGTCAGTGAGTCTTTTATAATTTGAGTGTCAATGAGTTGCTCATTTTGATAAATACTCAGTACAGCTCCGGGTGTAAAATTGGACCAATTGAGTAGTACAGTCCCGGTCTGAAGCACGCTGTCTTTTATACCAATCGAGTCTTTGACGAGGGTCGTGATGGCAGCATCTTTCAGCGGAGGTTTAGAAAGATAAAAATAGAGCGTATCCTGTTGGTGTTCTATTAAGTTGATTTGCTTAAAGTATTGGTCTTGGCTTTCTTGTGGCCCGCAAGCACCATCTGAATCTGCATCTATAAATGCTTTCAAATAGTAGTTTCCATCTTTTAAGCCTTTGATTTTAATCTCGTTGTTATCTGCAAACATGCCCAAGTATCTGGCCGTTTTACTGCTGTCCGTTTCATAAAGGCCTAGTAGTACTTTTCCTGCTTTTTTCTCCGGAATGAGTTCTGTAAATCTGGCGCTAATTGTCATGGAGTCAAGTACCTTTCCTGTTGAGAAGGTCCAGGTCATTAAAGAATCATTTCCTTCGGTGATATCTTGCACACCGCCGTTGCTGATGAGCGTGTAAGTAGTTTGCGCTTTGAGGCTATCTAAAAAATCAATGGTCAATACTTTGCCTTTAACCGTGCATAGCAAACGGCTGTCGTTGGGCATGAGTGTAATGAGTTTTTGGGCATCTTTTAGCTTGATAAATTCATCAAAGACTAAAATTTGTTGTTGTGCTTTGACCGCAACTTGCTGATCTTGAATGCTTGCACTTAAAACTTTTGGTGCGTAATCATCGGTAGGCCCGCCGGTGATGGTGCCAACTTGCGCACATGCGCTGAGCAATAAGCCAATTATAAGCGCGTAACGAACCATTGGCAAATTTTTTCTAGTTGGGTTTGATCGAGTTGGTCAAAGGTGGCAAGCTCAGTGCTATCAATATCTAGTACGCCGATTACTGCGCCATTTTTTATAAGTGGAACCACAATTTCACTTTTTGATAAAGCACTACAAGCAATATGGCCTGGAAAGGCCTCTACGTCTTCTACTAGAATGGTTTTTTCTTGTGCCCAAGCCGTTCCACAAACACCTTTTCCTTTGGCAATTCTGGTGCAAGCAACAGGACCTTGAAAGGGGCCAAGGATGAGTTCTTCACCTGCTACCATGTAAAATCCAATCCAAAACCAACCAAACGCTTCTTTCAAAGCGGCACAAAAATTGGCCATGTTGGCAATTGGATTTTCTTCTGTTTCGATGAGGGCCTGCAATTGCGGCAACAACTCCGCATAGCGCTTGTCTTTACTTGTACTGGAAAAAAATAATGTTTCGGCCATATCAATTACTACAAATTTCACGTTTTTAGGCTTAACAACAACCGATTACTTTGTAAATTTCCCCTATGTTAGAAAGAATTCCCCTTGAAAAGATCCTTTTTCTTGATATTGAAACGGTTCCGCAGGTCTATCAATTTCAAGATCTTGATGAAAAAGGCCAATCCTTATTTGAGCAAAAAAACCGTTTTCAGGTTGGCCCCGAGAAAGGAATAGACCAAGTTTACAATGAGCGTGGCGGCATTCTTGCCGAATTCGGTAAAATTGTTTGTATTTCCGTTGGGATGGTTCATGATAGCGGGCAGGGCAGGGCCATCCGCTTGAAATCATTTTATCACGACGACGAAGAAACACTGCTCAAGCAGTTCAAACGCCTTTTGGAAGAACACTACAATACACCTTACCATCTGCTTTGTGGTCACAATGCCAAAGAATTTGATATTCCGTATATCTGCCGCCGCATGCTGATCAACGGTATTGCTTTGCCTTCTATTTTACAAATTGCAGGAAAGAAACCATGGGAAATTAACCATTTAGATACCCTTGAACTCTGGAAATTTGGCGATTACAAATCTTTCACGTCCTTGTCTTTGCTTTGTCATGTATTTCAAATCCCGACACCAAAAGATGACATTTCAGGTGCAGATGTAGCCCGAGTTTATTTCGAAGAGCAGAACCTCGAACGCATCATGATTTACTGCGAGAAAGATGTGGTGGCACTGATTCAGCTCTTTTTGCGCTTGAAAGGAGACGCCCTGATTCCGGAAAGTCAGATCAAAAGCACCATGGGGGCCTAGTTGCGGTCAAACTTTAAGGCATAAAAAAACCGGCCTAAACCGGTTTTTGTGAGTGATACTGGATTCGAACCAGTGACCCCTACCCTGTCAAGGTAGTGCTCTAAACCAACTGAGCTAATCACCCGAGAGGGCACAAAGATAGCAGTTTTTTTAATGATGCAAAGTCAATAGTGTGTAGATTTACAGCAGCATGAGCGAAGATAAAATCATATTAGGAATAGACCCCGGAACAACTGTGATGGGTTACGGCCTCATTCATGTGCAAAAAAATCAGCTCAAAATGCTCAATTTTGGCGTCATACAACTGCACAAATTACCGACGCACCCAGACAAATTGAAAAGAATCTTAGAGCGCTTAAACGGTATTATCGCCGAGTACAAGCCAGATGAAATGGCCATTGAAGCGCCATTTTTCGGTAAAAATGTCCAATCGATGCTCAAGTTGGGCAGGGCACAGGGTGTGGCCATTGCAGCCAGTCTCAATCACAACATTCCTTTTGAGGAGTATTCGCCAAGACGCATCAAGCAATCCATAACTGGTAGTGGTAGCGCCTCCAAAGAACAGGTAGCTGCCATGCTTCAAAAATTATTAGCTTTTCCTGAAATGCCAAAATACCTAGATGCCACCGATGGTTTGGCCGTAGCCGTTTGCCATCATTTTTCGAAAGGAATTGGCGAGCACAACAAAACCAAAGGCGACTCCTGGACAGCCTTTTTATCTCAAAATCCTGACCGCTTAAAACAATGAGTCAAGAAAAAATATTTGTTTTTACCGATGGGTCTTCCAGAGGAAATCCGGGCCCTGGTGGCTTTGGCGTCATCCTTTCTTTTGGAAAAAAAAGAATGGAGTTGAGTCAGGGATTCAGACGAACCACAAATAATCGCATGGAATTATTGGCTGTCATTGCAGCACTCGAGCACATTAAAAACAAAAAGTACACGGTCGTGATTCATTCGGATTCGAAATATGTCATTGATTCGATCACAAAGGGATGGGTCTTTTCTTGGGTTAAAAAAGGCTTCAAGGACAAAAAAAACCCAGACCTATGGAAGCGCTATTTGGCTTTACACCCTCAATTTGATCTAGAATTTGTTTGGGTCAAAGGCCATGCTGGGCATCCGGAAAACGAACGCTGTGATGAACTTGCGGTGGAGGCAGCCACCAAAGCACCTTTTGAAATTGATGCTTGGTTTGAAGCAAATCCGAGTTAGTGCAATACTGAACTATACCAACGCTCGATTTCTTGAAGGCTTTGCCCTTTTCTTTTGGCGACATCCTCAATTTGCTCTTGCGTGATCTTTCCTAAACCAAAATATTTAGCATCTGGGTGCGCAAAATACCAACCACTTACGGCAGCAGTAGGGTACATAGCCAAAGATTCAGTCAACTCGACGCCAATCTTTTCAGTAGCGTTGAGCAGTTTGAAAATGCCGAGTTTCTCTTGGTGGTCTGGGCAGGCTGGGTAGCCAGGCGCAGGTCGGATACCGCGATATGCTTCGGCAATAAGCTCGGTATTGGCCAAATTCTCTTTGCTGGCATAACCCCAAATTTCTTTGCGCACTTTCTCGTGTAAATATTCGGCAAACGCTTCAGCAAGGCGGTCAGCTAATGCTTTTAGCATGATTGAATCGTAGTCGTTGTGTTCTTTTTCAAAGCGCTCTAGTTGCGTCTCGATGCCAAAACCAGTACAAACTACAAAGGCACCGATGTAGTCGTTTAGGTTTGTTTCTGTTGGGGCGATGAAATCGGAAAGCGCTAGGTTTGGTTGGCCTTGTGCTTTTTTAGTTTGTTGTCTGAGGGTGTGTTGAACGTGCAGCGTTTCGTTGGTTTGTGCATCCTTGACAAGGATGTCATCGCCGCTTGTATTGGCTTTGAAAATCCCGCTTAGGCCCTTGCAAAGCAGCCAGTTTTCAGCGCTAATTTGATCGAGCATTTTTTGCGCGTCGTCAAAGACTTTTTGCGCGGTGTTGCCGACCACTTCATCTTGTAATATTTGCGGAAACTTACCGTGGAGGTCCCAAGTTTGAAAAAATGGTGTCCAGTCAATATAAGGGATGAGTTCTGAAACGGAAACTTCGTGGAGTTGAACACCAGTAGTATTCGGCGTGCTGATGGTCTGCTCATTAAAAGCAAGCTGTGAGCGATTTTTTCTGGCTTCTTCTAAGGAAAGCAGTTCTTTGGCCGCGCGGTGTTTTTGGTGATGCACCCTGAGCTTTTCGTAGTCTTGTCGGAGTTCAGTTAAAAAGGCTTCTTTTCTGTTGCCTAGTAAGCGCTCGACAACTGTAACAGAACGAGATGCATCGAGCACATGCACCACTGAACCCGAAGGGTAGTGCGCTTCAATTTTTACTGCTGTATGCACCTTTGAAGTAGTGGCGCCGCCAATTAATAATGGAATAGTGAGCCCAGCTTTTTCCATTTCTTTGGCTACATGAACCATTTCATCTAAAGACGGTGTAATGAGGCCACTCAGGCCAATGGCATCAACGTTGAGCTCAATAGCTTTTTCAATGATGATGTGAGCTGGCACCATGACCCCGAGGTCAATGATTTCATAATTGTTGCAAGCTAATACGACACCAACAATATTCTTACCGATGTCGTGCACATCGCCTTTGACGGTTGCCAATAAAATTTTACCTGCAGCTTGTTGTTGGCCGTTCTTTTCTGCTTCAATAAAAGGCAGCAGATAGGCGACTGCTTTTTTCATGACACGCGCTGATTTCACTACTTGAGGTAAAAACATCTGCCCCGAGCCAAATAAATCACCGACTTCGTTCATGCCATCCATGAGCGGCCCTTCAATAACTTCAATGGGTCTTTCGTATAAATGGCGGGCCTCTTCTACATCTTGATCAATGAACTCGACAAGCCCTTTTACAAGTGCGTATGAGAGCCTGCGCTGAACAGGTGCTTCTCGCCAGCTGAGGTCTGCTGTTGTTTGCTTTACGCTGCCTTTAACGGTTTCAGCAAAAGTTAACAAACGTTCGGTGGCATCTGCTCTTCTATTGAGTAAAACATCTTCGACGCGTTCGCGCAGTTCGGGTTCAATTTCACTGTAAACCTCGAGCATTGTTGGGTTCACAATTCCCATGTCCATGCCATTTGCCGTGGCATGATACAAAAAGGCAGCATGCATCGCTTCACGGACTTTGTTGTTGCCTCTAAATGAAAAGGAAACATTTGATACGCCACCACTCACATGCGCTCCTGGTAGGTTTTCTCGGATCCATTTACAGGCTCGAAAAAAGTCAAGGGCATTATTGGCGTGTTCGTCCATTCCGGTAGCCACCGGGAAAATATTGGGGTCAAAGATGATGTCGTCGGGAGGGAAACCTACTTCTTGCGTTAAGAGTTCGTAGGATCTTTTACATATTTCAATGCGTCTTTCGTAAGAATCGGCCTGACCATCTTCGTCAAAAGCCATGACAATGACTGCAGCGCCAAAACGCTTGATTTCTTTGGCCTGCGCAATAAAATTGGCTGCACCTTCTTTGAGTGAAATCGAATTGACAACGCCCTTTCCTTGCAAACAGCGGAGCCCCGCTTGAATAATCTCCCACTTGGAGGAGTCAATCATGATTGGGATTCTGGCGATGTCTGGTTCGGCGGCAAGTAGATTTAAAAAGCGCACCATGGCAGCTTTGCCATCAATCATGCCCTCATCCATGTTGATATCTAGGATTTGGGCACCACCTTCAACTTGTTCTCGGGCAACCGCCAATGCTGCTTCGTAATCTTCTTCTTGAATCATACGTAGAAAGGCACGTGAGCCCGTAACATTTGTACGCTCGCCGACATTGACAAAGTTACTTTGCTCTGTGACAATTAATGGTTCTAGGCCTGCTAACTTTAACATATCAAGGATTCCATTTTCTTGGTGAGTACTTTGCTGCTACAGCGGCAATTGCTTCGATGTGAGCAGGCGTGGTGCCACAACAACCGCCGATGACATTGACTAAACTTTCTTGTAAATATTGTTCAATTTGAGCAGCCATAGCTTCAGGGCTTTCGTCGTATTGTCCAAATTCGTTGGGTAAACCAGCGTTGGGATGGGCGCTTACGGCAAAGGTGGCTTTTTCATTGAGGACTTGAAGGTAAGGTCGCATCATGGAGGCTCCGAGCGCACAGTTCAGGCCAATGCTGAGTAAGGGCATGTGCGATAACGAAATTAAAAATGCCTCGGTGGTTTGCCCGGTAAGGGTCCTGCCAGATTGGTCTGTAATAGTGCCAGAAACCATGATGGGAAGTTTGAGCTTGCGCTCCTCAAAAACTTGATCGCAGGCATACAAGGCTGCTTTGGCATTGAGGGTGTCAAAAACAGTCTCGATCAATAAAATATCTACTCCGCCATCAATGAGCGCTGAAATTTGGTCTTTATAAGCTAATGCGAGGTCGTCAAAGGTAACGGCTCTGTAGCCTGGATCATTGACATCTGGAGAAATGGAAGCCGTGCGGTTGGTTGGCCCAATGGAACCTGCCACAAACCGGGGCTTGTCAGTAAATTCTAACGCAACTTCTTTTGCAATTTTTGCGCTTTGATAATTGATTTGATAAACAGCGTCTTCGAGGTGGTAGTCGGCTTGGGCAATGGTAGTACCTGAAAAAGTATTGGTTTCGATGATGTCTGCACCCGCCTGTAAATAGGCACGGTGAATGGCTTTGATGATTTCAGGTCTTGTGATAGACAAAAGGTCATTGTTGCCTTTCAATGATTGTGGGTGATCTTCAAAAGCACCTTCACGAAAATCGAATTCTTCGAGTTGGTAGCGCTGAATCATGGTTCCCATAGCACCGTCAAGCACTAAAACGCGTTGTTGCAAAGCAGAAACGAGGTCACTGTTAATCATAATATCGGTAGCGAAAGGTGGAAACAGTGCGTTTCAACTTATCTTTTCCATTGCTGGATCGGATTTGGCACCTTTACTTTGGAAGTGAGGTTGCCAAGGTTTCATAGGGCCTGTCCCTCCACCTTTCTTTATAAGTTTATTTAAATGAACTGCTGCAAAATTAAGGACTAATTTAAGATTTCAAAAGCAAAAGCTATTTTAAATTGGGAGTTTGTATCGATTTGCACCAGTGTGCTCAATAAGGCTTTGGAGCTCGAGTTCAAAAAGCAAGGTGCTAATTTCTGAAACAGGTTTTTGAAGGTGAAAGGCCAGCTCGTCAATAGACCATGTGTTTTTGTTGCCAAAAAGTTCAAAAACTTGCTTTTGTGCAACATTGAGTAAGTTGTTTTCTTGAATTTTGGGCACAGGTATAGCTCCCCAGTTTAGAAGTGTTAGGAGGTCTTCGGCATTGTTGATGAGGTGCGCTTTGTTGGCTTTGATTAAAGTATTGCAACCCTCTGAATGTTCATAATGCACCGCGCCAGGAAATGCGCAAACCTCACGGTTGTAGTCATTAGCGAGCTCTGCAGTAATGAGTGAACCACCATTTTTTTTGCTTTCAATGACAACCACGGCATCGGCAAGCCCAGCAATGATTCTGTTGCGCATCGGGAAGTGCATGCGTTCTGCACGGGTGCCGACTAAAAATTCAGAGAGTAAGCCACCTTGTTGGGTCATGGCCAAAGCGAGTTCGCGGTGCTTAGCCGGATAAATGCGGTCAAGACCATGCCCCAACACCCCAATGGTTTGCAAGCCAAAACGAAGGGCCTGCTCATGCACATCGGCATCAACACCTTGTGCCAAGCCGCTGACAATTAAGATATCTTTTGGCAGCGAACCAATGAGTTCTTTGACAATTTGTTTCCCGTAAGCGGTTTGTTGTCGTGTCCCTACTATGGCCAAAGTTCTTGATTGGTTCCAAGTAGGGGTAGTGCCTCTGTAAAATAAGCCGAGAGGTGCGTCAGGGCATTCTTTGAGCTGCTGCGGAAAAGCTGGGTCTGTAGTGAAAAAATAGTGTAAATCTTTAGCGCTCAGGTAGGGCGCTTGTGTTTGGGCAGCCAAAAGCGCAGCTGTTCGATTTGCCAATTCAAGTTGTTTGATAGAAATACTCGTAAGCTGTTGGAGTTCGGGCATGGATAAATCGAAAAACGCTTTTGGAGCGTCTAGAATTTTCAATAGGCGCTTGGCTCTGATAGGCCCGATGCCATAGAGCTGAGTGAAAGCAATTTGGTAGATGTAATTGGGGTGCATCATTTTTTTGTTAGATTCGGGTAAAATTAGAAGGATGTTTCAGCAATCATTTCAGTAGAATTACTGTATTTGCTGCTGAATTTTCACCTTAATTTCGCTACAAATTATTTGCATGAAAAAGCACTATTTTCTTTTGTTTTTCCTGTTTCAGTCCCTCGTTTTTTGGGCTCAGGTTCCTGAAAAAGCAGCTACTGATACGACTCGTGTACAAGACACGCGCACAATTGTTGTGAGCGCATCCAAGCGCAAACAAAAAATTGAAGAGGTTCCAGTTTCTATGGAAGTGCTTCGTCCGCAACTCATCGATCATAAAGGCATTACAGACCTCGAGCAGGCTGTGGATCAAACACCGGGTGTTTATACGATGGATGGCCAAGTGAGCATACGCGGTGGTTCAGGTTTCGCATATGGCACGGGTAGCCGTGTTTTGTTATTATGGAACGGAATGCCTTTGCTGTCAGGTTACGCAGGAGATACCCAATGGAATGCCATTCCGATGGAACAAGCCAGTCAAGTGGAAGTATTAAAAGGCGCCTCTTCAGTTTTGTACGGAAGCGGAGCCTTAAACGGCATTATTGCACTCTCTGAAAAAGAACCTGGTTTGGTTCCACAAACAAGTGTCAAATTTCAAAATGGCATCTACGGAAACCCTCGAAGGGCATCTTTAAAATGGTGGTCTGCTTCCCCGATGAATCAGCAACTTGAAGTGTATCATAGTGCCTTAAAAGATAAATTCGGCTACACCATTTCAACTGTAGGCTTTCATAACGATGGCTACCGTATCGGCGAAGAAGAGTCAAGAGCTCGGGTTTCAGGCACACTCTTTTTGAAACCACTGCTAGCCAATCGCTTAAAACTGTCATTGGGCTACAACTACCAAATTCAAAAAACAGGAAATTTTCTCATCTGGGAAAGCGATTCCTTAGCCTACACACCTAGTGGCTACGGTGATACCACCGCCGGCGCCTCAACCCTGAGTTATAATTTTGGCCAACGCTTATTTATAGACCCGAGTATCAAGTTCATCGATCACAAAAAAAATATCCACCAACTCAAAACAAGGTTGTATTGGGTAGACAACGAAAACCTTTCGAATGTCAATCAAAGCAATGCAGCTACGGTATCTTATCTAGACTACACCTATCAAAATAAAATAGGGGCAGCAGGCACCCTGAGCTCCGGCTTTTCAGCCATTGGTAACCGCGTTAATTCCTTGCTCTTTGGCAATCACCAATCTCAAAATTATGCGGCATTTTCACAATTAGATATTCACCATAAAAAACTAGATTTCACGGCAGGCGTGCGTCTTGAATATTTTGAAATGGATCAGCTAGAAGCCGACTCAAAATTTGTCATCCCCACAAAAGATTCTATAAAACTGCCTTTTTACCCTGTTTTTCGAACAGGTTTGCACTATGAACTCAAGCCTTACACACATTTGCGCGCTAGCTTTGGGCAAGGTATTAGATATCCGTCTGTTGCAGAGCGCTTCACGCAGACCTCGGTGGGTGCGCTCAATATTTTTCCAAATCCGGGCCTCAGGCCAGAAGTGGGTTGGGCAGCAGAAGTCGGCATCAAACAAGGTTTCAAAATTGGCACTTGGAAGGCCATGCTCGACCTCGCTGTTTTTGTCAATCAATACAGCAATATGATGGAGTTTTCTTTTATATACTACAATCCCATCAGTCAGCAGCCTTTGAACCCAATTAATCCAAGCCCAGCAGACCTCGAATTCTTGACAAGTGGCAACTACAACGTGAGCGACTGGGTTGGTTTTCAAGCACAAAATGCAGAAAAAGCGCGCATTTCAGGTCTAGATTTATCATTTAACTCGACAGGGCACTTGGGCAAAGTTGAATTGATTTCATTAATGGGCTACACCTACATGAATCCGATTTCATTAAATGCCAATCCTTTATACACCGCCAATTTTTCAGATACCAGCACCAATATGCTCAAGTATCGTTTCAAGCACCTCGCAAAAGCAGACGTTGAAGCTTCCTACCAACACTGGAGCCTTGGTTTTTCAGCGCGCTACAACAGTTTTATGCGCAATATTGACCGCGTCTTTGAAGACGACGTAGATCCTTCGCCTATCTCGAGTGTTTACATTCTGCCCGGCTTGAAAGCCTATCGTCAGCTCAACAATCACGGCAATCTGGTGCTAGATTTCCGCATGGCCTATACATTCAAAGAACAATACAGATTGTCCTTTATCGTTAATAATTTTCTGAACGCTGAATATGCCACCAGACCCGGTGACATCCAGGCGCCAAGAAATTTCATCATTCAAATTCAAGCCAAATTCTAATGAAAGTACTCGGCATTATCCCAGCCAGATATGATTCTTCGCGTTTTCCGGGCAAGCCACTCATTGACCTCAAAGGTAAGACCATGATCCAGCGTGTCTATGAAGGCGCCCTCAAAGCACATAAAATCGACAACTTAGTAGTGGCCACCGATGATGCCCGAATTGAAGCCGAAGTGCTGCGTTTTGGAGGAAAGGTTCTCATGACCAGTTCCGCACATCAAAGTGGAACTGATCGCTGTGCTGAGGTTTTGGCCAATTATCCGGGTTATGATGTCGTTATCAATATACAAGGAGATGAACCATTGGTGAGTGCGCTGCAGCTTGATTCCTTACTGGAAGCCTTCCAAGATTCATCTGTTCAAATCGCGACCTTAGTGAATCCGCAGGTGAGTTCAGAAGATTTAGAAAATCCGAACAGAATAAAAGCGCTTGAAAATGCCAAGCATTCAGCCATTTATTTTTCTAGAAGCCCTCTTCCTAATATGCACTATGCCAAAGAAACAAGTTTTCCTTGGCTTCGACATATAGGCCTTTATGCTTATCGATCCGACATTTTAATTGAGCTTTCTCAATTGACTCCATGTCTCTTAGAGCAAGCAGAGTCACTTGAACAACTCAGGTGGTTGTACTATGGTTACCCGATTCGGTTAGTCCGCACTAGCATTGAAACACCCAACATCGATGTGCCAGCAGATGTACAAAAGGTTTTGCCTTTTTTGTAATCTGAACAGAGTTTTGTAAATTTGTTAGATGCAGGGTTTTGAAGAAATCTTAATTGAACTTTTATTGCGCCACAATTGTGTGGTTGTGCCAGGTTTCGGTGGCTTTGTGGCCAAACAAATCTCAGCCCAAATAGACTTCGAAAAAGGCCTCGTTAATCCACCAAAAAAAGAATTGCTTTTCAACCGCTTTCTACTTACCGATGACGGTTTGTTCCTAGCAGAGTATTCTCGTAGAAATGGATTATTCTACGAAGAAGCCAAAAACAAATTACAAACCTTCACCGACCAATTATTACAGGCCTTGCGCACAGGTGAGCCAGTCAAAATTCCAAAAATCGGAACATTCGTGCGCCAACAAGATGGTCAAATTCGCTTCGATCAAGACCGTTTTTTCAACTTGTTGCTTTCTTCTTATGGTCTTGGTAACCTTAGCTTTGTAGCGAAAGAACCGGAGACTGAAAAAGAAGCGCCAATGATCACATTGCCTGTTGCCAAGGAAGAAAGAAAACCTATTCAATGGGCTCGAATTGCAGCAGCAGCTTGCTTTATCCCAATGGCCTTTTATTCTGTCTGGATCCCTACCAAAACTACAGCGCTTAGTTCTGGTTTGTTTTCTATTTCAGACTTCAATCCATTTCAAGCAACTGGTGAGGCGGCTTATCAAAAAAATAATTTGCAACTACAAGCGCTCGAGTTGCCAACAGCAGCTCCTGAGTTACAATTGGAAGCAACTCCAAATCCTCGCCTTTCCAATTACTATTGGGATGCAAGCACGCATTGCAAGGTAAAGGTTCCGAAGGAAATAGCTAAAAATGAACTTGCTCAAGTTGAGGCGACGCCCGTTGCAGGCTTTGATGTCATAGTGGGTTGCTTTTCAAATGCCCAAAACGCTCAAAACCTAGTGCTCAAACTTCAACGAGACGGTTTTACTGCAAGAATTATCCCTGGCGGGACACTCATCAGAGTAAGTGCCGGAAATGCTCAGGATGCAGCGCAATTAGCTGAGCTACAACAACGCGTTTCGGCGCGACAACTTCAAGGTTGGATCTATAAAAACTAAAATAAACTCATGAAAAAAATCTTCAGTATTTTACTATCCGTCGGGATCAGTACCTCAATGCTTTTTGCACAATCGACCAACGCAGAAGGCAGCAAATATCAATTCAAAAAAATCGTGCACCTAGATGCCACACCGGTTCAAAGTCAAGGCCAGACTGGTACATGTTGGTCATTCTCGGCAACTAGCTTTTTTGAGTCGGAAATTCAACGCTTAGGTGCCAAAACACCGGTTATTTTATCTGAAATGTATGTCGTTCGCAAGGCCTATGAGCTCAAAGCTGAAAAGTATATCCGCATGGATGGTAAAATCAATTTTGGTGAAGGTGGCGCTTTTCACGATGCGCCATTGGTCATTTCTAAATTTGGAATTGTTCCTTACGAAGTATACACTGGCCTAAACGGCACCGATAAATATAACCACGGCGAGATGTTCAATCAACTCAATGCGGTCATGAACGATATCATAGCGCGCTTAGGCTCACCAGAAGGAATATCAGACGACTGGAAGAGAAAGTACAACTCAGTTCTTGATATGGGTATCGGTAAAGATGTCACTAGCTTTGAGTATAACGGTATAAAGTACACGCCTCAAACCTATGCTGCTTCATTGGGTCTAGACATGAACAATTATGTTTCTCTAACTTCATTCACCAACCATCCAATGAATAGCCAATGTATGCTTGAAATTCCAGACAACTGGGCTTGGGGTTCAAGTTATAATGTAAACCTAGATGACCTCGTTGAAGTGACCATCTCAGCACTTAAAAATGGCTATACACTTGCTTGGGGTGCTGACGTTTCAGAAAGTGGCTTCAGTTTTAAAAATGGTTTGGCCATCGTTCCGGCTGACCCAATGATGATTGAAGTAGTTGGCAAAGACGACAAGCGTTTCAATGACGCGGGTGCAGAACGCAAATCGAATGCTTTTCTTGAACCGATGAAAGAATTGGTAATCACTCCAGAGCTTCGTCAGAAAGGCTATGACAACAAAACAACCACAGATGACCACGGTATGCACATTGTTGGCCTTTACCAAGATCAAAATGGCACACGTTATTTCCTCGTGAAAAACTCTTGGGGAACCAATAACTTGCCAAAAGGTTATTTGTATGTTTCTGAAAATTATTTCCGCTACAAGACCATTAATATTTACTTACATAAAGACGGTATTCCAAGTTCAGTTAAAGCAAAAATCAAGCTCTAATTAAATTTAAGTTACTGATTAACAGGTGGAAAAGTGTTCAAAGTGTCATTTGAACACTTTTTCTTTTTTATTGTTATTTTTGTATCAAATACAATAATTAAACTATGAAAGTCGTCGGTGTAAATGGATTCGGTAGAATTGGGCGTTGTTTCACAAGAATCGCCTTATTAGATCCTCAAGTTGAAGTAGCATTAGTCAATGATCTCGCAGATATACAAACACTTGCTCATCTGCTCAAGTATGATAGCATCCACGGGCCATTTAGCCTCGAATTCCAAATTGAAGGCAATAGTTTGATTTTTGAAAACGGCAAGAAAATCACTTTTATTAGCGAAAGAGACCCAGAGCAAATCAATTGGGCGGCTTATGCTGTTGATGTCGTAGTTGAATCGACAGGATTATTCCTGACGCGCGAGGCAGCCTCGAAGCACCTCAAAGGAGGCGCGAAGCATGTTGTCATTAGTGCACCAGCCAATGACGAAGATATTCCGTCTGTTGTACTCGGTGTCAACGACGATCAAATTGATTGGACCGAAACGGTGATTTCCAATGCCTCATGTACGACTAACAATGCAGCGCCAATGGTAAAGGTCCTCAAAGACCTTTTTGATATCCAAGTGGCCTACATTTCAACAGTACACAGCTACACCTCTGACCAACGTCTACACGATGCGCCACACAAAGATTTGCGACGCGCCAGAGCGGCCGCAAATTCAATCATCCCGACTTCAACAGGTGCGGCTAAAGCCATCACACGTATTTTCCCTGAATTGAAAGGTAAAATTACTGGCGGAAGTTTCCGCGTGCCTGTTTCTGACGGTTCGGTGACTGAAATGACGCTTGTTACCAGTCAAGAGATTACCGTAGAGCAAATCAATGCAGCCATGAAAGCTGCAGCAGCTGGGCCTTTAAAAGGCATCATGAAATACACTGAAGATCCGATTGTGTCGGTTGATGTAATTGGCAACCCGCACAGTGTGGTTTTTGATGCGCAACTCACGACCGTATTCAATGGCCTCATTAAAGTGGCAGGTTGGTATGATAACGAAGCGGGTTACTCGAATCGTTTGGTAGAAGTAGTCAAAAGGTTCTAAGCTTCAATTGCCTGAACGCCTGGCAAAACTTTTCCTTCAAAATATTCTAAAAGCGCACCACCACCGGTACTCACGTAGCTGACTTGGTCTTGTAATCCAAATTTTTGTACGGCTGCAGCGCTGTCACCGCCTCCAATGAGGCTAAATGCGCCATTTTTTGTAGCGGCTGCAACAGCTAAAGCTACGGCTTTGGTGCCTTGCTCGAAGGCAGCCATTTCAAAAACACCCATAGGGCCGTTCCAGAGAATGGTTTGGCTGTTTTCCAAAACGGCACTGAAGTCTTTAATGGCGTCAGGCCCAATATCAAGACCCATCCAAGCGCCGGAAATGGCACCAGAAGGCGCTGTTTGTGTATGGGCATCAGCGGCAAAACGATCTGCAATGATGGCATCTGTTGGTAAATGAATTTGGACGCCTTTTTCTTTGGCAGCAGCCAAAATTTCTTTACAAGTTTCAAGGCGCTCTTCTTCGCATAAAGAAGCCCCAATTTCGCCACCTAGGGCTTTGAAGAAGGTATAAGCCATGCCACCCCCAATAATGATGTGGTCTGCCAAGTTCAGTAAGTTTTGAACGATCAGTACCTTATCTGAAACTTTGGCCCCGCCGACAATGGCAGTAAAAGGTCTTTTTGCTTCGTGTAATACTTTTCGAGCATTAGCAAGTTCGCCTTCCATGAGTAAGCCCATCATTTTATCGTGAGGAAAGAAGCTTGCAATTTGTGTGGTACTTGCGTGTGCACGGTGTGCAGCTCCAAAAGCATCATTGACATAGCAATCGCCATGTTGCGCTAATTTTTTAGCAAATTCAAGATCGCCTGCGGTTTCTTCTTTGTAAAAACGCACATTTTCTAATAAAAGCACTTGCCCAGGTTGGAGGGCTGCACTTTTGCTAAAAGCCGCTTCACTGATACAATCGTCTGCGAAATCAACATTGGTTCCGAGTACTTCACTCACTTTTGCACAAATTTGTTCTAAAGAAAATACAGCTTCGGGCCCGTTTTTAGGACGTCCAAAGTGTGAAAGGAGCACAATGCTTCCGCCATTTTCAAGAATGTGCTTCAAAGTTGGAAGCGCTGCTCTGATGCGCTTGTCATCTGAAACTGCACCTGTGTTTTTATCGAGCGGTACATTGAAGTCAACGCGAACAATGGCGCGTTTATTTTGGAACGAATAAGCTTGAAAAGTTTGCATATAGGGGTGTTGTTGATTGATTTATTTTCTGTGAAAAAGGCTACCGTTGGCTTGTGCGCTTGGCATAATGGTAATATCAGCGATACTGACATGGTCTGGGCGGCTTAAAATGAAGCTGACTGTTTGAGCAATATCTTTGGCCTGCAGCGGGTCAAAACCGTCGTAGACTTGTGTAGCGGTTTGGGCATCGCCTTTGAAGCGCACCAAAGAGAATTCTGTTTCGGCAGCTCCTGGCGCAATGTTACAAACCTTGATTTGCTTGCTAAGGAGGTCGATGCGGAGCGCTTTTGAAATGGCGTCTACGGCGTGTTTGCTCGCGCAATAAACATTGCCACCCGCATACACCTCTTTGCCTGCAATTGACGATAAATTGATGAGGTGGCTAAACGGATGTTTTTCAAGTAAAGGAATGACAGCGTGGCTCATGTACAGCAAGCCTTTAACATTGGTATCGAGCATGCGGTTCCAGTCATCGGAGAGGCCTTGGTCTAGTGGGCCGCGCCCTACGGCTAAACCTGCATTATTGATCAAGACATGTATGTTGTCTGCGATGTGTGCTGGCAGCGCAGCAATGGCAGCATTGACAGCTTGTTCGTCTCGAACATCGAGCGTTGCGGTGTAGACTTCTGTTTGCGTTAATGCTGCTTTCAGGGCCGTTAAGCGGTCGGTTCTTCTGGCAAATAAAACCAAGCCGTAGCCCATGTTTTGAAGTTCGAAAGCAATGGCTTGTCCAAATCCGGAACTAGCACCCGTTATGATCGCATATTTCATACTGCAAAATTGACAAAAAAAACGCAGTTGCTTGTCAAAATGTCAGCATTTTAAGCTTGGCATTTTTATTGTCGAAGAGCAGCAAAACATATAAAAAATGAAAACAGGTCAAATACATGTTCAAACGGAAAACATCTTTCCGATCATCAAAAAATTCCTTTACTCGGATCACGAAATTTTCCTTCGTGAATTAGTGTCGAATGCAGTTGATGCGAGCCAAAAGCTCAATGTTTTGGCTAAAAATGGCGAATTCAAAGGAGAATTGGGCGAGCTAAAGGTGGAGGTTTTACTTGATAAAGAAGCCAAAACGCTCACTATCCGCGACAACGGTATCGGTATGACAGCCGAAGAGATTGACAAATACATCAATCAAATTGCTTTTTCAGGAGCCGAAGAATTCGTTGAAAAATACAAAGGCAAAGAAGGCGCAGAGCAAATCATTGGCCATTTCGGTCTTGGTTTTTATTCGGCATTTATGGTGGCTGAGAGGGTGCAAATTAAAACACTTGCTCGTTACGAAGGCGCACAAGCTGTCCAGTGGGAGTCCAATGGCTCGCCAGAATTTACGCTCACCGAAATTGAAAAAGAACAGCGCGGCACCGACATCGTACTTTATATTACTGAAGAATCTATTGAGTTTTTAGAAAAACAGCGCATCCAAGGCATCCTCGACAAATATTGCAAGTTCTTGCCAATCCCTGTCTTTTTTGGAACCAAAACAGAGTACATCGACTCTCCTGAAGGAGAAAAGGACGACAAAGGCAATGTCAAAAGAGTCGCTATTGAAGTGCCAAATCAGGTCAATAACCCGAACCCGGCCTGGACAAAAGCGCCTGTTGACCTCAAGCAAGAAGACTACGACCAATTCTACCGAGAGTTATACCCCATGACTTTCGAGCAGCCGCTCTTTCATATCCACCTCAATGTCGATTATCCGTTCAACCTCACCGGTATTCTCTATTTCCCGAAAATCAAAGAAAACGTCGAGGTTCAGCGCAACAAAATCAACCTCTACAGCAATCAGGTTTTCATTACCGATAGTGTCGCTGAAATTGTCCCTGAATTCTTAACGCTACTTCATGGTGTTATTGATTCTCCGGATATTCCACTCAATGTATCGCGCTCTTATTTACAGGCTGACGGCAATGTCAAGAAAATTTCGGCACACATCACCAAAAAAGTAGCCGATAAATTGGCCGAGATGTTCAAGAAAGACCGCCCAGATTTTGAAGCCAAATGGCCAGATCTACAGGTGTTTGTTCAGTACGGAATGCTTTCTGAAGAGAAATTTGCCGAAAAAGCCAAAGACTTCAGTTTGTTCAAAACCACCGACGACAAATGCTACACGATCAACGAATACATCGATGAAGTAAAAGCATTGCAAACCAACAAAGACAACAAAACCATCTTGTTGTATACTAATGACGCTGAAGAGCAATATGCTTTTGTCAAAAAAGCCAAAGACCGCGGTTATAGCGTGCTTGTTTTAGATGGTCCGCTTGCACCGCACTGGATTTCTAAACTCGAGCAAAGCCACGAAAACATCAGTTTTGCACGCGTCGATGCAGATAGCCTTGACAAACTCATTCAAAAAACAGAAGAACTACCTTCTAAATTGAGCAAAGACGAAGAAGAAAAGCTCAAGCCAGTTTTTGAAGGGCAAGTCAACAAAGAGAAATTTACGGTTCAGTTTGAAAGCATGTCCGAACAAGAAGCGCCAATTATCATTACCCAGCCAGAGTTCATCCGTCGCATGATGGAACAGCAAAAATTGGGCGGCGGTGGCGGCTTCTATGGCGCATTTCCTGAAATGTTCAACCTCACGGTCAATGCCAATCATCCAACAATCGGTAAATTATTACAGCAAGAAACAACTGCTCAAGAACAAAGCGTGAAACAACTCGTTGACCTCGCTATGTTGGCGCAAGGCCTTTTAAAAGGTGCTGCACTAGATGCCTTCATTCAGCGAAACATCGAACATATTGCTTAATTGTGTAGCTTTGAACACGCTTTAAATATCAGATTTTGTACAAATGGATTTTGGGCATCGGCGCCCTTATTTTAACTCGCAAGATTGGCTTAGCTATTTTAGGTTTTGCCATTGGTTCACTTATAGATCAATACCAGCAAGGGGCTAAAGGAGCTCAGTCTAGCCAGCAGGGTTATGCCCAAGATCCATTTGAATTCTACCGCAGACAAAGTTCTAAATACGATTTGCCAACCATGCTCATGGCGCTTTCTGCAGCAGTCATGAAGGCCGATGGCAAAGTACTTCGCATCGAACTCGATTACGTCAAAAGCTTTTTCTCGGCCCAGTTTGGGCGTCAGTTTAATGCCACGCATTTACAAACGCTCAAGCAATTCCTCAACTCCCCGAGCATCCCATTACAAGACATCTGCCACGATATCCGCAACCGCATGACTCCAGAGGTGCGCACCCAGTTGGTGCATTATCTATTTGGCATTGCAAAAGCAGATGGAGATGTCGGAACGGCAGAGCTCAATGTCATTTCTCGCATCGCCACTATGTTAGGTATTCCGGCAGTCGAGTTTGAGAGTTTGCGCAATATGTTCTACCGCAACGTTGACTCCGACTACAAAATCCTTGGAATTGAAGAAAGTGCCACCGACGACGAAGTCAAGAAAGCGTATCGCAAAATGGCCGTGGCACATCACCCAGATAAGGTGGCGCACATGGGCGAAGAATATTTAAAGGGCGCACAAGAAAAATTCCAGCGCATCCAAGATGCGTATGAAGCCATCAAAAAACGTCGCGGATTCAAATAAGCCATGAAATACACCGAAGCATTTGCCGAATTACAGCGTTTGGTCCGCGAAATGGAAAGCGGTCAGATTGAAGTAGACCAATTGGGCGCTCAAGTCAAAAGAGCGACTGAATTAGTGGCAGCTTGCCGAGCGGTACTGACTGAAACTGAGGCCGATGTCCAAAAAATCCTCGACGACCTTCAAAAAGGGTCTCAGAATATAGCAGAAGAAAACTAACTTTGCACAAAGCATTTTATGTCTGACAATCGTTACCAACAGCGCGGCGTTTCTGCCGGAAAAGAAGATGTCCATAACGCCATCGCCAAACTTGATAAAGGCTTGTTTCCGCAAGCGTTCTGTAAAGTAGTCCCGGACTACCTCACCAATGACCCAAATTATTGCATCGTGATGCACGCTGATGGTGCCGGAACCAAATCTTCGTTGGCCTATGCCTACTGGAAAAAAACCGGAGACCTCTCAGTTTGGCGCGGAATCGCTCAAGATGCGCTCATCATGAACATCGACGATTTGCTGTGTGTAGGCGCAACTGGCCCTATATTGGTTTCAAGTACGATTGGCCGTAATAAACTGTTAATCCCAGGAGAAGTGCTTTCTGCCATCATCAACGGCACCGAAGAATTACTCGAAGAGTTGCGTTCTTTTGGCATTGATATCCACTCAACTGGCGGAGAAACTGCCGATGTCGGTGACCTCGTGCGTACAATCATCGTAGACTCTACGGTTGTTTGCCGCATGGAACGCTCAAAAGTAATCTCCAATGACCAAATTCGTCCGGGCGATGTCATCGTTGGTTTGGCTTCATTCGGTCAGGCAAGCTATGAAACGAAATATAACGGCGGAATGGGCAGCAACGGCCTTACGAGTGCTCGCCACGACGTCTTTCATCATTCCCTTGCAGACGAATTTCCTGAAACCTATGACAGCTCTTTACCCAAAGATCTCGTTTATAGCGGTTCAAAACTTTTAACAGATCCAATCGAGGGCACACCACTAGACGCAGGTCAGTTGGTGTTATCCCCGACCAGAACCTATGCACCCGTTATCAAAGCGATGCTCGATCAATACCGCGATCAAATTCACGGGATGGTGCACTGCTCTGGAGGGGCACAAACGAAAATTTTACACTTTATTGAGGGCTTACACATCATTAAAGACAATCTTTTTCCAACACCGCCATTGTTCCACATGATTCAGGCAGAATCCAAGACACCATGGCAAGAAATGTACAAAGTTTTCAATATGGGACACCGCATGGAAGTTTATGTCCCTGAGGAACTTGCAGCTCAAATCATTGCGGTTTCAGAACAATTCGGAATTGCAGCACAAGTAGTAGGAAGGGTAGAGGCAGCACCCACAAAAAAGGTAACAATCCGCAGCGAACACGGAGAATTTAACTACGCAGGTTAAAAAAAATCCAAAAAAAGCTTTTAAAAACGGAATGTTTTTGTACTTTTGCCATCCGTTCATTGAACACATGGTGGGATGGGTGAGTGGCTGAAACCAACAGTTTGCTAAACTGTCGTACGGGTAACTGTACCGCGAGTTCGAATCTCGCTCCCACCGCCATTAAATTTAGACCGTATCGAACTTCAGTTCGGGGCGTAGCGTAGTCCGGTCATCGCGCCTGGTTTGGGACCAGGAGGTCGCAGGTTCGAATCCTGCCGCCCCGACAAGGGGGATGAGCAATCATCCCCCTTTTTTGATTATAAACGTTGCACTGCAACAAACGGTCCCGTAGCTCAGCTGGATAGAGCAACTGCCTTCTAAGCAGTAGGTCTTTGGTTCGAATCCAAACGGGATCACAAGAAAACCCAGTACATTCCGTACTGGGTTTTTTTATATCCAAACATTATATTAAAAGCTAAAATATTAGCTAAAAACATAAAAAATAGGTAAATTAGGCTAAAATATTAGCCATGTATGACCTCGTCTTAAGTCCTCATTTGGTTCAAGAAAATATCGCTCAGCAAGTCAAAAAGCTCCGCAAACATGCTGGCTATACCCAAGCCGAGCTGGCTAAGCGTGCGCAATGCTCTTTAGGCAGCTATAAGCGTTTTGAAAGCACAGGGCTTATCGCTTTTGATGCGTTGCTCCGCATTGCCTTTGTCTTGAAATGCCTCGAGGACATCAACAAAGTTTTTGAAATGAAACAAGAGCCCGATTTCAAGAAGCTTTTTAAAGATGCTAAGTGATGAATTTGAAGGTGAGTTTAGATTTTGGCGTGCAAAAATTGTGGGTAGGGACACTCGCACAAGACGCCCAACAGTATTATTTTAAATTCAGTGAAGAGTTTTTAGCTTCCAACCTTGAAATTTCGCCACTGAAAATGATCAAGAACGACGGGATCATGAGTGGTCCTACACATGTTTTTGACGGTTTATTTGGTGTGTTTAATGACAGTCTCCCTGATGGTTGGGGTAAATTATTAACAGATCGCTCCTTCATTGAGTCTGGTAAGGCTCCGTCTGCCGTTTCTGCACTTGAAAGATTAGCACTTGTAGGTAAAAATGGAATTGGTGCACTCGTTTATGAGCCCGAAAGTGAATTCAATGCATATAAACTGGAAGGTGATTTAGATCGGTATGCAATGGAAGCTGAGAAATTATTGCAAGAAGGGCAATCAACTGCTCTAGATGAGTTGGCGGCTTTCGGCGGTAATTCGGTAGGAGCTCGCCCAAAAATGCATGTCTATTATTCTGATTTAGGAGCTCTTTTGCATGCGACTCCTCATCCAAACTCCTTGCCTTACATCATTAAATTTAGAGCGCAACAAGATTTACTCGATGCAGCCAAAATAGAATTTGTCTATTATCAAATGGCCATTGATTGTGGAATCGAAATGAGTGAATCTAGGTTGTTCTATGGGGATACAACGGGCAGTTATTTCGGTACATTACGTTTTGATCAGGGTGAAGGCTGGCGCAAGCATTTTCATTCAATGAGCGGCTTACTAAATGACAACTTTCGACTCAGCACGCTCGATTACGGTCATTTAATGGATTTAGCTAACCGTCTAGAAAACGACCTCAGTGCGGCAGAAAAAGTGTTCCGCCTTGCTGCGTTTAACCTTTTCGCCCACAACGCCGATGACCACACCAAAAACTTTGGCTTTTTAATGGATCAGGACGGCAACTGGAAATTTTCCCCAGCCTACGACCTCACATTTTCCCCATCCATCAACAATTGTCATCAACTTTCGTATGCGGGCACTTATCAAAACCCTACTCAAACCGACCTCATCCGCTTGGCCAAACATTTCAATATCAAGCATCCAACTCAGATCATCGAGGAGGTTAAACATGCACTACTTTCCTTTGAGAAATACGCCAAATTGGTCGACATCCGAAACTCCGAACGCACCTTGGTATCGAAAGCCATTCAAAGTACGCTCAAAAACTAACTACTGCAAATGGCTGCGACAGCGTCATCACCCTTAATCTTGAGCTAGATTTTACAGGCATCCAATCCCACACCAACACATCTCTCCAGCTTTATCCAAATCCGGTGAAGGATGTCATGACCTTGGTTGGTTTGAAAGGGGAGGCGGTTTCTTTTGCGGTATACAGCGTAGATGGTAAGTTGATCAAGAGTGGTCAGACCTCAGGGGAAATTCAGTTGGAAGACCTTAAGAAAGGAAACTATATTCTAAAAATTGAAAATGAAGCGCTTCCGTTTGTGAAGCTTTAAAATTTGTATTCCAAATCATTGAACCCTTCATTGCTTTCATTAATCAAAAAAATATTCAGAGCAACAAACTTACTAGTTGTCAGATAAATACAATTCAGTAATACTACTTAGTGGCGTTGATTATTTAACAGCTTTTGTATGTTACAAAACCAATAATTCCTCCAAAATGCGTTTACAAGAACAGATTTCTTCTTCAGAAAGAGAGGCCATTTTTTTAATGATTCTGGATTTATCTATGCAACGGAGTTGTTCTAGCGCGAGCCAGCCTTGTGGTTTAATAGAGGTGGTGCGTACGCGACTTGGGTAAGGTTTGGAGGTGCTAGTGATGGGAGCAATGATAATTGTTTGCAAGTTGCGATTCAATTCGTTTGGTGAAAGAATGGCACAAGGCCTGGTCTTTTTTATTTCACGCCCAATGGTAGGATCTAAATTGACCATTACGATGTCGTATTGTTGCGGTTTCATTCTTCAAAAGTTTCATCTGAGAAAATGTCGTCAATGAGTAGGCGGTCATCGCCATTGGCATGCATGAGCGCAAATGCTTCATCCCAGCCTTCTCTTATTTTTCTGACAGGCTTGAGAATAATGTGTTGATCTTGAAGTATAAGTTCCATTTCTTCCTGAATTTTGTATTTTTCTAAAATAACTTTTGGGAGTCTCAATCCTTTTGAGTTTCCTATTTGAATAATTGGAATTCGCATATAATAGTAATTACAAAGTAATTACAAAAGTATGGAAAATTCCTGATTCAAAAGTATCGTGTAGAAATGAAATAAAATTCAGTAGAACTACTGATTTTAACTTACCTCGCCACAATCAACAACAACACTCCGGCAAAAGCAAGACCCAATGTGCGGCGGATGATGAACACGCGGCGGTTGATTAATGAGGTGTCGAAGTTCTCGTATTCTTCGAAGTCATCCATTTCGTAATCGTTTGTGGCAAGATCGGCGGCTTGTTCGTCGTAGCTAGGGTTTTGGAGTTCGATAAGTAGGTTGCCGTCTTTCTTATCGTAGATTTCTAGGGTTGATATATCGAGTTTATCTTCTAAAAAAAGATTTGCCAGACATCCTGGAACTGAAATAGATTTGTAGTTGGTAATGTCGACGAGTGTGAGTTCTGGGCTGTTGCATAGGAAAGCTGGAAAGCTGTCAAGTTGCGCGTGAATCATCAATTCAAAAAGTTCTGGTGTTTGACTAGCTGATATGCTATGTAAGATGGGTGTAGATAAATCGAGCAGTCCTAAATTTGGCATGAGGGCTGGTAATTGTAGGTTTTGCAAAGATTCTGATCTAATACCAAGTATATCTAATTCAGTAAAATTGGGGAGTACTAGCGTGGAGTCTAGGTAAGTAATACTTAATTCCTCTGCTTTCGGATTGGCTTTGAAAAGAGAATCGATGTCTTTTTGATGGACGTTTTCTCCGTTGTACCAACCGGGGCTCTCCTCTGTTATTTGAGCAGATAAATGAGTAAAAGGAAGCAAAAAGAGGAGTAGGATGAGGTTTTTCATGGATGGGAAGTTAGGAATGAAATAGTTTATATTTTTTGAAGGGGATGCCTTTTTTGATGAGCCAAGCGTGGTATGCGCTTGGGATATCGCAGCAATGGTTGGGAAGAATTAGTGCGATAAAAATACGGTCAATTTGTGAAAGCAGACCAATGAGCATGGTGCTGGTCAGGAGGATGGAATTTTCAAAACCGAACATCAGGGTAAAATTGATCAGGAGGAAAATGCCAAAGAGTTTAGAGAGGTAGTTGTGCGCGCAACCAAATTTTCTGAAACGAATGAAATAAATGAGGTCCGGGATCCATTCAATCAATAGAAGTGGTAGGGCCAAAACCCAACGCTCTTCAATTTCGTGTTGAAAACCTACCCACATGCACCAAATAGCAGCCAGCCAAAAAACGAGGTCTACGTTGCTGTCCCAGAGGCGCAAGGCGGGTGTGGCTACGTTGTAGTGCCGCGCAATAATACCGTCAAAAATATCAGAAATGAGCGCTAAATAACAGCAAATGATAATCCAGATGTATTGGTCTTTTCCCTGATAAACTATATAGATCAAGAGGGGCGCCAATGCGAGTCTGAATAAAATGAGTAGGAAGGGGAGTTGCTTCACAAGAATAAAGATAACCATTTAAAGATGCCTTCCGTATAGAGTTCTTGCTAACTTTAAAACAAAAACGAACTATGAAAAAATTATTTCTACCCCTTCTCCTTGTAGGTGCCG
>JACCDU011109963.1_pt1 | contig 40938 bp, 32 predicted proteins | sample 7446081 | NCBI WGS metagenome assembly JACCDU01 (sample SAMN15323447, study PRJNA562643) | freshwater metagenome | isolation source: river surface water | place: USA:Blue River Watershed | collected 2017-08-17
AATGTGCTGGAGTTCTGCGACTGGATGGCCGGGCGCTGCGGCGGCGAGATCGAGGACGCCACCGGCGCCCAGGCCACCGAGCGCAAAAGCCTGCTGGAAGTCGCGCAGACGGTCTCGCTCATTTCCACGCTCAATGAACGCGAGGAGGAACAGAACGTGGTCACGCTGTCCACCCTGCACGCGTCCAAGGGGCTGGAGTGGCCGCACGTCATGCTGGTGGGCGTGAACGAGGGCCTGCTGCCCTTCAAGCTCGGCGACGATGCCAACCCCTCTGGCCGCGCCGATGGGCCTATGAGCGAAGGCATCCTGGCGCGCCTGCAGGAAGAGCGCCGCCTGATGTACGTGGGCATCACCCGCGCCCAGCGCAGCCTGGCCGTGAGCTGGACGCGCCGGCGCAAGCAGGGCCGCGAAACCGTGGCCGGTGTGCCCAGCCGATTCATCCAGGAGATGGCGCTGGACAAAGCCACCGTCAAAGAAGACCCGCGCGAAAAGCTCAAGGCACTGCGGGCCGAATTTGCCAAACGGGCCGCTGCCGCCACACCTGCACCATGAAATGGCCTTCGCTGTGCATGCTCTCGTGCTGGTGCATCGGCCTGGCCACCGGGGCTGCCGAGCCCGCCTGCCCCACGGCGGCCGACCTCACGCCAGCGATGCTGGTGGGCACCTGGCGCATTGACTGGAGCGACGGCGCTCGCCAGCGCGGCGAAGCACCCTGGATGCTGGAACTGGCACTCCACCCGGAATACGAGGGCAGTCTCAAGGGGCACCTGCGTCGCGGCGATGAGCGCCACCTGGTGGTCGCAGACTGGGACGACGAAGCACTGACCATGGAAGAAAGCGCAGACGGGCTCCGCATCTCGGCCACCTGGCAAGCTACGGCCACCGAAGGGCTGTGCGGGCGGGAATTCAGGGGGCTGCGCTTCACAGGCAGCGAGCCCGATGCCTTGGCCAGGCGTTTTCGGATGCGCTCAACGGGCGCGCGTTGACTCCCGAAGGATCAGCTCGGTGGTCAACAATTGAGACGCTGGCTTCTCGCCGTTCATGACCTGAACAAGGCAATCCACCAGAGACACCCCGGCCTGATTCAGAGGCTGTCGCACCGTCGTCAACGGCGGGAAGCTGTGCGCTGCAGGCTCCACATCGTCATAACCCACCACACTCACATCCTCTGGAATCTTGTACCCCCGCTCACGCAAGACCCCCATGGCACCAATGGCCACCAGATCCGACGCCGCGACAAGCGCATCGAAGTTGAGCCCATAAAGGTCAAGGTGTTCGCGCATGGCCTGCTGCGCATCCAGGGGGGCAAATGACGAAGGAATGTAAAGGCTGGCCTCAGGTTTGAGCCCCGCTTTGCGCAGCGCTTTTTGGTAGCCAGCGTGTCGCTTCTCGGGCTCAGGCAACGCTTTGTCGCCCATGAATGCAATGCGCTTGTGCCCCAACGCAATCAAATGCTCTGTCGCCAGCATGCCCCCGCTGAGGTTGTCCGAGCCGACGCTGCAGTACAACTGCAGAGGCAACTGCGCCCCCCACGCCACAAACGGAAGTTTTCTTCGGGCCAGTTCGTTGAGCTGGTCATGATGACCCCACTGACCGATCATGATGATGCCGCCAACACGCCCCGAATCGTAGAGTGAGGCAATGTTGTCCAGGTGATCCGAATCCACACGGGAGAGCAACAGGTCGTACTGCTTGTCGGTCAGGGCATCGGCCAGACTCCCCAGCATGGCCAGAAAGAATGGATCGGAAATGCTCTGCCGATTGGCCGGGTTATAGGGAATGACCACCCCAATGGTGCTGTTGTTGCCACTGCGGAGATTTTTTGCACCCAAATTGATGGTGTAGTTGAGCGAACGCGCCAGCTCCATGATGCGTTGGCGTGTTTCTTCGTTGATCAGTTCGCTTCCGTTGAGGGCGCGCGAAACCGTAGCGGTAGAAACACCAGCCAGACGGGCAATGTCGGCCATCTGGATTTTTTTCTTGTCTGGGACTGCCTTGACCATGGCTGTTTGACTCCTGAGCCCTTGATCATAAAACAAGCCATGTCATCGTTTGCAACGGTACAGGCCTTCAAAAAAAACGCCCTGTCGAAGCATCGACAAGGCGAAAAGTTTCCTTGGAAGAAACTTACTCAACAAAATTTTTCACGGGTCTGTCGCTCAATTGACGAATTGCTCCGACCCGACGATGCCCAGCTTGGTCAAGCCATTGCGCTGAGCACTGGCCATGACACCGGCGACAGCCTCGTATTTGGCCTTGGCGTGTGAGCGGATGTGGATCTCAGGCTGCGGCTGCATCAATGCGGCTTCTTTGAGCTTGACCTCCAACTCCTGGCGGCTGGCCAATGGCTTGCCGTTGAGGTTGACCACGCTGTTGGCGTCCACATCGATTTTATAAACCACCGGATCAACCTTTTTGGGTGCATTGCTGGGTAAGGGCATGTCCAGATTCACCGAGTGCAACTGCGCCGGGATGGTGATGATCAGCATGATCAAGAGCACCAGCATCACGTCGATCAGTGGCGTGGTGTTCATGTCCACCATCACCTCCGGTTCACCACTGCCCGATCCTGTACCGACATTCATTCCCATGTCATCTCTCCTTGTCAGTTGCCTGCCGGTTCGGTGATGAAACCGACCTTGACAATGCCTGCACGCTGCACGGCATACATCACGCGCCCCACCGACTCGAAGTCGCTGGCACCATCACCACGAATCTGCACCTCCGGCTGAGGTTGCATCACTGCGAACTTCTTCATCCGATCGATCAGATCGGTGCTGTTCCTGATGGGCGTGTCGTACAGGAAGATCTTGCCGCCCTTGTCCACCGAAATGATCACGTTCTCCGGCTTGGTCTCACGCACCACATTGGTTTCTTTTGGCAAATCCACCTTGATGGAAGTGGTGACCACAGGAATGGTGATCAGGAAGATGATCAAGAGCACCAGCATCACATCCACCAGCGGCGTGGTGTTGATGGCGTTGATGGTCTCGTCATCTGCCTCTGAGCCTACGTTCATACCCATGACGGGTTCTCCTCAGTAAGGGAGTGAATCACTTCTTGGCCGAACCCAGCAGCACCGCGTGCAGGTCGGAGGCAAAAGCGTTGACTTCTTCCATGGCCGCCTTGTTGCGGCGCACCAGCCAGTTATAGCCCAGCACCGCAGGCACAGCCACTGCCAAACCAATGGCCGTCATGATCAGCGCTTCACCCACAGGACCCGCCACCTTATCGATCGAGGCCTGGCCGCTCATGCCGATTTTGACCAGCGCATGGTAGATGCCCCACACGGTACCGAACAGACCCACAAACGGAGCGGTCGAGCCCACCGTGGCCAAGAAGGCCAAACCATCTTGCAGACGGCTTTGCACATTGCCAATGGCACGCTGGATGCTCATGGTGACCCAGTCGTTGAAGTCGATCGCGCCGAGCATGCCGGTGTGCTTGGAGGCACCCTCCAGACCCTTTTCTGCGATGAAGCGGAAGGCACTGCCTTCATCCAGGGCGTCGGCACCCTGGCGCACAGAACCTGCACTCCAGAAGTTCTCCTGAGCGCTTTTGGATTGCTTGTTGAGTTTGGACTGCTCAGCAAACTTCGTGAAGATCACGTACCACGAACCCATCGACATGATGATCAGGATCAGCAGCGTGCCCTTGGCCACCGCATCGCCCTGGGCCCACAACGCGCTCAAGCCATAGGGGTTTTCTTCAACAACGGGGGCTACCGCTGCGACAGACGCAGGGGCCACAGCCGGCGCAGCCTCTGGGGCCGCTGCGGGCGCCGCTGCTGACGCAGCAGCAGGCGTCGCTTCGGCTTTGGGCTTGGCAGCCAGCACCGGGCTGGTCGTCAGTAAGCCGGCCAACAAACCAGCGCACACAAACAAGGTTTTGATCGATTTGAACATTTGAGGGACTCCTCTGGGTATTTCTTGAATTTGGTTGAAGTTTTGGGGCAACGCAGGTTTATTCGAGGCGCCATGTGTATTTCATGCTGGCCCAGCCTTGCTCAGGCTTGCCATCAATCGTGGCGGGCTTGAACTGGCAGCGCGACAAACCGGCACGTGCCGCCTCATCCAGGCGCTTGTAGCCCGAAGATTTCTCCACCTCGGATTGGATCACCTTGCCATCGGCACCCACCAAGAAGCGCAGAAACACCGTTCCCTCTTCCTCCAGACGGCGCGAAGCACTGGGGTACTCGGGCTTTTCGCATTGGGCCGAGTTGACTACAGCAGCTGTTCGCACGGGTTCCGCCTTGACCACCGGAGCGGGGGGCGCTGGGGGCGCTGGCGGCTGCGGCGTGTTGGACACAGCGGCAATAGCATTGGCTGATGCCGGCGCCGAGACCGGCACATCCACAGGCGGCACATAGGCGGGCGGTGGTGGGGGCGGAAGATTCTTGGGTGGGGGCGGCGGTGGGGGCGGCGGAATGTCCGGCTTTTGCTCTTCAAGCAACACGGCCTCGACAGGCCCCTTGATTTTCTTGACAAATGCCCGGGCCAATCCCGAGTTGATCGCCCAGAAAATCAGCACGTGCAACACCACCACCAGGCCAATGCCCACCAGGTGCTTACCCGGTTTTCTTTGCCTGCTGGCGTAGTCTTCCATGTGTGAAATTCTCCTTTTGCTCGACTGCAATCGTTTGCATGATATCGACCTCCCGGGCATTTGACACCTAGGGGAAATACCAGTGCGATCCGATATTGATCGGTTCAGCCCTGAATTTAACAGGAACCAACCACATCGCGTCAGAGGGGGGGGAGTGCTTCACATGAAAGCGGAAAGGCATCAAATGAAATCGTTTGCAATTGCAGCCCCTGTCTTCAACATCCCCAGACAAGCCCTGCACCGTCCGTTGCCCGGCACACATGCATCTGCGCCGTCTCACCGTGGGGTGCACGGTATTTTGCCTTCACCGCCTGCTGAACCTGATCGGTCAGGTCAACGGGCACCAAGGCCACGACGCATCCCCCAAATCCCCCGCCTGTCATACGCGCGCCACCCCGACGACCGATCTGCTGCGACACCAACTCCACCAGCCCATCGATGGCCGGCACGGTGATCTCGAAGTCATCCCGCATGGAAGCATGCGACTGCGCCATCAGCTGCCCCATTCGCTCCAGATCCCCATGCACCAGTGCCGTTGCCGCCGCCAAAGTACGCGCGTTTTCAGTGACCACATGGCGAGCTCTGCGATAAGTCACAGGATCGAGCGTTCCGCGCTCGGCTTCGAGCCGCTCTGCACTCAGATCCCGCAAGGCACGTACCCCGTAGTGATACGCCGCCGCCTCACATTGCTGGCGACGGGTGTTGTATTCGCTGTCTACCAGACCACGGCGGATGCGGGAGTGAATGATCAGCACGTCTGTGTCCTGCGGCAAAGCCACGGGCTGAACCTCCAGGGTCCGACAATCAATCAAGGCCGCATGCCAAGCCTGTCCCGCCGCCGAGATAAGCTGATCCATGATCCCACAATTGCAGCCGACGAAATGGTTTTCGGCATGTTGCCCGATCAAGGCCAGATCCAGCGCTCGCAATGGCTGCAGACCGTACAGGGATTTGAACGCCTGCACCACCGCCACCTCCAGCGATGCCGACGACGACAACCCCGCGCCCTGCGGCACATTGCCCGCGATGGCCAGATCTGCCCCACCAACAGCCAAACCGCGATCCAGCATGGTTTTGACAACCCCGCGGACATAGTGACTCCATGATGCATCCGGACGCTGCACGATCGGCTCATCCAGACTGAACACATCGAGGGCGCCACCATAGTCGATCGCGATCACTCGAATGAGCCGATCCGTGCGGCTGCGGGCCGCCACCTCTGTTCGAAAATGGATGGCACAAGGCAACACAAAGCCGTCGTTGTAGTCGGTGTGTTCGCCGATCAGATTCACACGGCCAGGCGCCTGCACGACCAACGCAGGGGCTTGACCAAACGCCCGTTCGAAAGCCCGACGTAACACAGGGGTTAGATCATCATTCATAAGTGTCTCGACAATTTACCGGCCAGCGTAATGGCGTTCACTCAATTGACGCAGGCGTTGCGCCGCCTGCTCCGGGGTCAGGTCTCGCTGGGCTTCGGCCAGCATTTCAAATCCGACCATGAATTTGCGAACGGTCGCGGAGCGCAGCAGTGGGGGATAAAAATGTGCATGCAGCTGCCAACCCGCATGCTCCTGCCGGTCAAAGGGTGCGCCGTGCCAGCCCATCGAATACGGAAACGAGCACTGAAACAGATTGTCATAGCGGGAGGTCAGCTGTTTGAGCGCTATGGCAAGATCGTGCCTCTGTACGGGCGTGAGATCGGGCATCCGCCGCACCGCGAATCGAGGCAAGAGCAGGGTCTCGAATGGCCAGGTGGCCCAAAATGGCACCACAGCCACCCAGTGCTCGGTCAGCACCACCACACGCTCATCACACTGGATTTCACGTTCTGCCACATCCAGCAGCATGGGACGCCCATGCTCGGCGAAGTACATCCGCTGATGCCGATCCTCCGCTTGCGCCTCATTGGGCAAATGGTCTGTGGCCCAGATCTGGCCATGGGGATGGGGCTGGGAGCACCCCATCACGGCACCTTTGTTCTCAAACACCTGCACCCAAATGTGCTCTCGCCCCAAATCACGTGTTTGATCGCACCAGGTATCGACCACCCCAGCAATCGACTGCAGATCGAGCTCAGGCAAAGTTCGAGCGTGATCGGGTGAATAACAGATCACTCTGCTCGTTCCACTGGCCGCATGCAGTTGATACAAGGGATCCTTGACCTCGGGCGCTGCAGGCACCTCCGGCATCAATGCCGCGTGGTCGTTGGTGAAGACATGAGTGCCGGTGTAGGTCGGGTTTTCTGCGCCATTGACCCTTTGATTGCCCGCACACAGATAGCATTGCGGGTCATACGCCGGCAATGGTGCGCAGTCCCCTTCTTCTTGTTGCCCCTGCCAAGGTCGCTTGGCACGGTGCGGAGACACCAGCACCCATTGCCCAGTCAGCGGATTGCGGCGCCGATGGGAATGTTCTAGCCTGTCAAATTCGGGTGTATTCATGATGCATAGCCCATGGGGTTGAGGGATTGCCAGCGCCAGGTGTCGGCACACATATCGTTCAGCGAACGCTGTACCCGCCAGCCCAGGACACGCTCGGCATGCGATGCGTCCGCCCAGAACGCAGCCAGATCGCCTGGACGCCTCGGCGCAAATTGACAGGGCAGTGCTGTGCCACAGGCCTGCTCAAATGCGGTCAACATTTCAAGCACACTGTGCCCCTGGCCAGAGCCCAAATTGAACACATGGTGTCCGGCTTGTGCATGGGCATGTCGCAGTGCTGCCACATGCCCATCGGCCAGATCCATTACATGGATGTAATCTCGCACCCCCGTGCCATCTGCCGTTGGGTAATCGCGGCCGAATACCTGCAGGAAAGGGCGACGTCCGACAGCCACTTGTGCGATATAGGGCATCAAGTTGTTGGGCACCCCTTGGGGGTCCTCGCCCATCAGGCCGCTCGGATGCGCCCCAACCGGGTTGAAATATCGCAAGACTGTGATCGACCAGGCACAGTCGCTGGCAACCACATCGGCCAGCATGTTTTCGACCATCCATTTACTGCGTCCGTACGGACTCGCCGGGCCCTTGGGCGAGCTTTCACGCAATGGCATGTGCTGCGATTGTGCGTACACGGTCGCTGAAGAGCTGAACACCAGAGTCCTGACCCCGGCCTCGCACATGGCGTCAAGGAGGACCAGGGAACCTTGAACGTTGTTCTCGTAATAGCGCAAGGGCTGAGCCACCGAATCACCTACAGCCTTGAGCCCGGCGAAATGGATCACCGCGTCGACACCATGTTCGCGCAAGGTCTGCAGCACAACCTGGCGATCACGCACATCGGCCTTGATGAGTACGGGTCTTTGCCCCGTGAGCGATTCAATGCGATCCAGCACCGATGCTTTGGCATTGACCAAGGAATCCAGGATCACTGGGCGGTGGCCGGCCTGAATCAACTGCACACAGGTGATGCTACCGATGTAGCCAGCGCCTCCAGTCACGAGTACGTTCATGCGCCCAGTCTCACACACGCTTCATGCCGACAATGAATGCCGTCTCGGCTTGCATCCTGGGCAACGGCAGTCCCGAATGGCGTAGCCAGCCACCATCGATCACGACACCATCTGCTGTGTTCAGGGCATCAAAGAATGGTGCCGTATTATGAGCACCGGTTGGTAATACCACCCCTTCAGGCAGCAACTGATGAATACGGTACTGCGCATCCGCATCCAGCATGGGTAAGGGCAGACGCGGCGTGTAACGGTGATGGGTCGGCTGCGTGCGATACACCAGAAGCAAGACATCTGCAGCGTTGCCGTTCGCATCGGCCTCGCCGTGCGCCTGCCAGACAATCCCATCGGCGAGACTCCCCAGCCAGACTTGGCCATGGTGCAGGTGATCGCGCAATTTCTTGTACATCTGTATGCATGCCTTGAGTTCGGCTGCATCTGCCTCGCTCAAGATACGCGCATCCAGCTCAACCCCCAAGTGCCCCGGCAGCGCCACCGCTGCACGGAACGCCATGCTTTGTGTTCGGCCGGTTGTATGCGCCCGCGCACTGCCCACATGTGCACCCATGATTTCTGGTGGGAAAAACTGCAAAAAACCACGCTGTATGGCCACCCGAGACATGGCGTCGATGCAATCACTGGTCCATACCCGGTGTGTGTGGCGCAGCACTGCGAAATCGATGCGTCCACCTCCACCAGAGCAGCTTTCGATCTCCACTTCGGGGTGGGCCTTGCGTATCCGGTCAAACAACGCATAGGCTGCATGCACCTGCGCACGATAACCCGCTGTGCCATCGTGCAGACCGGCCGTGGTCAAGTCCCGGTTGTGATCCCATTTGATATACCTGATGGGCTGCGCTGAAAGCAGCGCATCGATCTTGCCGAAAAGATAGTCACTGACTTCAGGACGCGAGATATCGAGCACGAGCTGGTTACGTGCAGTAATCAGCGGGCGCCCCGCCAATTGCAACGCCCAGTCAGGATGTGCACGGTACAGATCGCTGTCCGGATTGATCATTTCCGGCTCGAACCACAGGCCAAACTCCATGCCCAAGTCGTTGACATGCGCCACCAGATCCCCCAGGCCCTGCGGGAACTTTGTTTCATCCGGCCACCAGTCTCCCAATGCCGCCCGGTCATGGTGTCGTCCATGGAACCAACCATCATCCAACACAAAGCGCTCTACCCCCACGCCCGCTGCAGCCGTGGCCAGAGCCTTGACTTTCTCAGGGTACACATCAAAGTAAAAGCCTTCCCAGGTGTTCAGATGCACCGGCCTCGGCCGCATCTGTCCACCTGGCCACTTCAGTCTTGAGCGCAACTCTGCATGGAAATTGGCCGCCAAACCATTGAGCCCCTGCATTGAGCAGCTGGCCACCAACTCTGGGGTCTGCAAAGTGGCGCCTGCCGCCAGCAAGCCTTCTCCGGGCGCAAGCCACTCGCCTAACTGCCATTGGTACTGGGCATCGTGCAACCACTCAATGGTTTGCTGGTGATTGCCTGACCACGCCAGATGAGCACCATAGACCAGCCCCGAACTATCTGTGGAGCCCTCCGTTGTGACCACCGCTCCCGGAAAGCAATCGTGCGACGTGCGACCTCGGCGACTTTCGCGTCGCCACATGCTTCGCGAGAGCCGATCGGTTTGAAGCAGGAATTCATGATTGTGTTGTCCTGCGTAAGAGCGCACACCCACGACCTGACCAGGCAAGAGTAAGGTGCCAGAAGCCAACCATTGCACATCAAGCGGCGATTGGCCCAGATTACGCAAAGCACTGCGCATGGTCAACACATCGCTGTGAGGATCCATGCGCAGATACACCGTCAGCTCTATCTGGGCCACCGGATCGGTCAGTACCACACGGACTGCTTGCTCTGGCTGCTCCCAATGCGCTTCACACTGCGTGAACGCTTGTGCAAACGCCTGTCCTTGGCGATGCGCCAGCAATGCACTTTGACCGAACCAGCCCACGCCAAAGCTGGGCACCAAAGTCAACGGCTGATCAAAGTCCAGCATGAACGATGGCAACGGCCGCGCATCTCGCAGCGCATGGGGTACCTGCCCTTTCAAGCCAGGCCCCCAATATCGCCAGATGGGTGCCTCGCCCGGTGGCAGCTCCAACACAAGACTGGTGCTGCGGCCGTGCAGGCACAAGCAGGATACGGACGGACTCATGGATCGGCCTTTCATGATGGATCGTGCAACGACATTCACACAGTTGACCAATTTGGTCCCTGGGTGCGCAATACTAACACGCGTTAGTATTTGTTGCACAGCCCAGCCATCGAAACTTTTCACAGCCATCGGCCGCTATAGTCCAAGCCTGACGCACACAAGGCATCCACGCTCCATGACACCCTCTCGCCCTCGCCCCCCTACCAGCGCACAAGTCGCGCTCAGGGCGGGTGTTTCACGCACCACGGTGTCCTTTGTACTTAATGGTGTGCGCAACCAGGGCATCAGCGACAGCACCTACACCAAAGTACTCGCTGTCGCTCGCGAAATGGGCTACCAGCCCAATGCGGCAGCACGCAGTCTCGCCAGCGGCTCTACCGGCACCGTGGCCCTGGTGATCCCCAAGGCATCGCATCTGTGTGTCGATGCTTTTTTAGCCCTGCTTGTCGCCACACTGAACGAAGAATGCCATCACCACGGTCTCAAGATGCTGATCGAGTCCACCGACGAAGAAGGGCGTGAGCCCGGCGCTTTCATGAGTCTGGTTCGCGAGCGAAGCATCGATGGTTTGATCGTTGCCAACTTGCGAACCTCAGAGCACGAACACCTGGAACACATCCGTGAGGCCGGTATTCCGCTGGTGGCTTTAACTTCCCGCCCCAACGAACTGAAGGACATCTACACCCTGTGCAGCGACACATCGGCATACGCACAAATTGCGGTCAACCACCTGATTGGGCTGGGCCATGAAAAGATTGCCTACATCAGCTATGCCCAGCCCGAGTTTGACTCTGTGCATGAACGTGAGACAGGATGGCAAACAGCCCTGCGCCAGGCCGGTCTGACGCCTGATCCTGCCCTGGTGGAATACGCCGATATCAGTGCCCAAAGCGGCTACGATGCCGCTCGCCGCCTGCTTGCCCGTGGCGTGAAATTTACCGGCCTCTTCGCTGGCAATGACACCATAGCATTCGGTATCGCGCGGGCACTTCATGAGGCTCAGCTGCGCATCCCCGACGATGTGGCCTTGGTGGGTTACGACGACATCCCACTGGCCGCCTTTGCACACCCACCGCTGACCACCATGCGCACCGATCCTGTGGGTCAGGCCAAAGCGGCACTGCAACTTCTTTTGGCCCAATTCCGTGGCGATACACCCGCCATTGATGTACAACACAAAATGGCCTCGCGCTTGATCGTTCGCGCCTCTTGCGGCAGCCAGGCACCCAACAGGCGCTAAGCACCACTGACAATCGACCACAACTGCGTGTGTGTGCACATATTCTGTTGCAGCATGAAAAAAGGGTGGGCCCCGGAAGGCCCACCCTGCTTCGAAAGACTCGGATGTTGATCAGAACTTGTAGCGCAAAGTGGCGCTGACTGTACGACCAGTTTCGACACCTGCCCCCCAGTAATTGCCACTGATCTGGCCAGCGGTGCTGGACGGATACAGCTTGTTGAACAGGTTGTTCACGTTCAACGAACCAATCATGCCATTGCCAAAGTCGTAGTTGACGAATGCACTGACGATGTAGTGACCACCCACAGATGCCGTGTTGGCATCGTTGAGGTACATCTTGCCTACGCCACGGAAGCTTGCACCAACCACAGCATCACCCAAGGCGTAGCGTGGAGAAATCGTGTAGCGCCACTTGGCAGAACCTGCGGGAGTTTTACCCAGGTAGGTGCTGCTGGCTGTATTCTTTGTGAACGACTCGTCGCTGTAAACAGCGTTGGCATTCACAGCGAAATTGCCAAAGGAAACGCCAGACTCGAATTCAACACCATCAGCCTTGTAGCCCAGTTCACGCAGGTACGGGCCATCACGCTGGATGTTGCGTGTGGGATCGTAGTCGAACTCTTTGGTCGTCGAGTGGAAGTAGGTGGCCGACAAAGCGTAACGCCCAGAACCCAGGTTGCCACGGGTTTTGGTACCAAATTCCAGCTGCGCCACAGGAGCCACAGCAACATCACCCGCACCCGCAGCCAAACCGCCGTAGGCGTTGAAGTTGTTGGTGGTGGTCAGCAGTCGGTCAGAGATGGCGCGGTGGCCCAGGCTGTAGCGGCCAAACACGCTGGCGTCTTTGTTCAGACGGTAATTGGCACCCACCGAGTAGTTGTTGTAGTTAAGTTTATAGTCAGCCAGGATGCGGTTGGTGGCCAGGGTGGTCGTCAAACCATTGACGACAGGACCTGGAGCGCCCACATCGGCATAACCATAGCCTCGGAAGCTTTCATTTCGAATACCCGCATCCAGATCCCAGTTTCCTGTTTCCAGATTCAAGCCGAGGTAGGGTGCAGTGGTCGTGAACTGCTCGTTGATGTTCTTGGCACTGTCAGCGCCCCAGCTGTTGTTGTAGCCTGTCAGGCCTTGGTTCGTCAGCGCTGCATTGTTGGCGTCGTAGACATCGATCACAGCACCGTTGTAAGCTGCTTCAACCACGCGTGTGCTGATGCTCCACTTCTGCACCACGTTTTGGCGCGAGTAGAACAGACCAGCTTTGGCATTGAGCTTGCTGCCGTTATCCAGATTGAACGCTTTGCTGACAGAGAAATCGTTCACAAAGTTGCCCATGTCGGGCGTCTGAACATTGATGGCGCCACCTGTCGACACCAGACCAGCGGCCAGGTTTGCATCGGTCACGACAGCGCCAGCCTGGGGACCATTGAGGTATTTTGCATAAGAAGCACCGGCAATGCCGCCCAGAGCACTGCTGAGCGTCTTGACGTCCCAGAATTGTGTCTGGAACGCGCCTGCATTTTGTGAAACCCGGAACTTGTTATCGACGGTGAAACCGTTGTTGAGTTCGTTGTGGAACTCAAAACCCACGGACTTGGACTTGGATGTAATGCCGTTGGTCAACGAAGACGAGCTGATCTGCCCGGTTACAGGATCCATCGCAGGGAAAGAACTGTTGAACTTCGAATATTGCGAGTCATACAGGCCATTGAATCCACGAGCAAGACCGAAGCCGGACAGGACACCATTGTTGGAGGCGGCCGTCAGGAACGTCTGGGGCGTTGTCGGGGCATGCTCGTCCAGTGCTTTCAGGTTCAAGCGGACATAGCCCTTGGTGCCATTGAATTCCTTGGTGAAATTGGCCTTGACTTGATAGCCATGCAGCGCGCCGGGAGCGGCCTTGCGGGCACCTTCGCCGTCGCGGAAATAGCCACCCACATGGTAATAGGTGTCTTCGGAAAGACGACCGCCCTTGTCCAGATCCAAACGGGTTTCATCGTAGTTCAGACCACGGGTCAGACCAATCGAGCCACCAGCTTCTTTACCCGTCTTGCTCATGTAGTTGATCACGGCGCCCGGTGCATGCGATGCAAACACAGCAGATGAACCACCACGCAGGGTCTGGATGCTGTCGACATTGTTGTCAAAACGTGTCCAGTAGTCGTTGTTCGAGAACATCATGTCGCCGAACTGAACAGTGGGCAGCCCGTCTTCCTGGATCTGAACGTACTTAGAACCACCCGAAGAGATCGGCAGGCCACGAACGGAGATGTTGGCATTGCCGCCAGGGCCAGCAGTAGCTTCGGTACGGATACCAGGGATCAGCATCAGCACTTCTGCTTCAGTGCGCGCACCAAAATCCTTGACTGCATCCTGATCCACGTCGGTCACAGAAACCGAGCTGCGCATCTTGGATTTGGCTGTTGACGAACTGGTGACAACCACTTCGTCGAGTTTCAGGCTTTCTTGTGCATAGCCGACACCGGCGTGCATCACGGCTGCCACTGCAATGGCTACAGGCGTGTAGCGGGGCATTTTTTTCATGGTATCTCCTGGGATGGTGGATAGAACTAATAGGGATTAGCCCCATTAGAGATCGGAATTATTGAGATGCTTGCAATCGTTTGCATTCCGGACAAACCCTAAGGTGTTGTATTAATGTGACGCCGGCAACCAGAATTCGTTGAGCCTTGCCCGCCATTGCCCTTGCAGGTCGGAATCTGCCAATGAACTGGAGCGTTTTCAGGTTGCCATGCTGGTTATCTGATTGAGAAAGAAACCCCAAGCACGCAGCCATTTCTGCGCCAGAAACACCAATGCAAACGCTTTCAACATTTAAAACGATGAGCGGTTTGCTGCGCGTTGTTGACCTTCAGGCGCTGTCATTACTGGCAACCAGAGTACGGAGCCCCTGCGCCAGGCTCATGGCAAAGCTGAACAATACCGACGGATATAGTCCATGTGTGAAGGCATCGCATCTGACGCTTGGGCCATAGCCTGACGCAATTGTTTGAGGACGCTGTTGCCATCCATGCTGCGGTGGTTCAACAAGGGGTCATGGCGCTGAGGCATGTTTTGCTGCCCCAGATGCACAGCCAGCCAGCTGGGGGGGCCAAACAGGTCATAGCCGTCCACCACAATCCGGCCAAACCGCTTGAAATGCTCCATCTTGTAGGCCAAAGAATCTGGAATGCTCATGGTCGAGCAATAGCGCCACAGTGGTGCGTCATCCCGTGCGGTCAGTTTGTAGTGCAACACCAAGAAGTCACGAATGCGCTCGAATTCGGTGTTGCCGATGCGGTTGTATTCCTCACTAACCAAAGGATCGAAGTCACGGTCAGGAAACAACGCCAGCAGGCGCGAGATGCCCGACTGAACGAGGTGCAGGCTAGTCGATTCGAGGGGCTCCATGAAACCACTGGACAAACCCAGAGCCACCACGTTTTTGTTCCAAAATTTCTTGCGACGACCAGTCACGAAACGCAAAGGACGCGGTGTCGCCAGTGCCTTGCCATCGAGTCGCTGCAACAACAATGAGGCCGCCTCGTCCTCGCTCATGAACTGGCTGCAGAACACATAACCATTGCCGATGCGATGCTGCAAGGGAATGCGCCACTGCCAACCCGCCTCGCGCGCTGTAGAGCGGGTATAGGGCAACGGATCGCCTGCAGACTCACAGGGGACCGCCATGGCCCGATCACAGGGCAACCAGTGCGACCAGTCCTCGTACCCCGTTTGCAGAGCCTCTTCGATGAGCAAGCCACGGAAACCGGAGCAATCGATGAACAAGTCGCCTTCGATTTCACGGCCATCAGCCAAGCGCAGCTTGCGGACAAATCCATCGCCCTCACGAAGGACAACATCCACGATCTTGCCCTCTATCCGTTGCACGCCACGGTTTTCTGATACCTCTCGCAGGAATTTGGCATAAAGACCCGCATCGAAATGGTAGGCGTAGTCGAACATCGACATCACCGAGCGTGGGTCGTTTTGAGGCTTGTCGAACTTGCCCTTGCTGGCAGCAGCCCAGGCCATCGAATATTCATCGATTGATGGCATGTTTGGCTGCAGCAGTTGCTGACGCAACCAGTATTGATGCATGGGTGCGAAATCAAATTGAATTCCATGCGGACCAAACTGGTGAAAATAGGTTTTCCCCAACTGTGCCCAGTCGACAAACTGGATGCCCAGCTTAAAGGTGGCCTGGGTACGACGCATGAACTCGAATTCATCGAGCCCCATCACTTTGTTGAGTGTCTTGATCGGTGGAATGGTCGCCTCGCCTACCCCCACCGTGCCAATTTCATCGGATTCGATCAACTGGATGCTGCAAGCACGTTCGAGCGCGTTGGACAAGGCGGCGGCCGCCATCCAACCGGATGACCCTCCCCCGACAATCACGACCTTGCGAATCTGACGGTTGGCATCCTGCATATCAAACCTCTTTTGCATCCTGTACGCGTGTTCAGTTCAAACTGAACTGCTGCTCGCCCGATGAGGCACTGTAGCGGACAACACCCGTACAAGCCTTCAGATCCACCTCCAGCGTGATCCAAGCCGAATCAGCTTGCCAACTCAAACTTAATTGATGCTCGGCAGGCGCGCTGTGACCGAAAGCGCCGTCGAACGCCTGGTGCGTATTGCGTAAGCGGATCAGCTCAATCAGCTTTTGTACCACCGGCTTGCCCAGATCGTTGAGTACTTCTTCTCGTGAGAAATAATGGCGATTGATATCCCGACCGACCTTGGTGCACTCGAGCAGCGCCATGTCATTTTCTCCAGCCAATAGACCCACGTAATACACCTGTGGAATACCCGGCACGAAGAACTGGATGGCACGCGCAATCAGGTAAGCTGAATCGCTGCGCCCCAACGCATCGTAGAAGGTGCAGTTGACCTGATACAGGTCTAGGTTGGACGCTGCAGCCCCTGTGGCCTTGCGACTTTGCCCTTGGGAATTGCGGTGCATGCGCTCGACCAGTTCATCGAGCTCATGGGGTGGCACCAGGCCGGGGCTGCCCTCGCGGTCTCCCGCATCTGCTCCGATGTCAATGATGCCGATACCATCGTGCGTATCAAGCACTGTGACCGCATTGTTCGGGCGCTGTGCCAGCCAGTTGCGTAAGGGGGCACTGCGTCCAAATTCAAGCGCGTGCAACACCAGCGGAGGCAAAGCGAAGTCGTAAACCCAATCTACCTTCTGAGCGATCTCAATCTGACGCTTGTAATACGAGTGGATTTCCACCAGAACTTCCAGACCCAATTCACGCGCACGGGCCGCAAACTGACCAATGAACTCAAAGGTCTCGGGCATCATGAAGCAGTTCTTGCCAGCTTTCTTGATCGCATACCCCACCGCATCGAGCCGCACCATGGTCACGCCACTGTCGGCCAGGGATTGGAGGATCGAATCCAGGTAGGCCTGACCAGCCGGGTGGTGAACATCGATGTCAATTTGCTGTGGCGTGAAGGTGGTCCACAACAGGCGCCGCTCCCCATTGGCCAACGTGCCAACCGTAAACGGCATGCCAGGTCGCGGGCGATAAACCGTCAACAGCTCCTGCTCGGTTGCACCATTCGGGAACACCGAGCTCATGGTCAGAAACAATCCATCGTAGACAGAAGCCGCGCCCTTGGCAGAGTAATCCTGAAACTGCGGCGATTCGCTGGACATGTGGTTCACGATGACATCAGCCATCACATCCACCTCACGTGAAAGCGCCTTGATGTGCGACCAGTCCCCCAGCCGCTCATCCACACGGGTGTGATCGACTGGATCAAAGCCCGCATCGGCACCATCAATCTTGTGGAAAAAAGGCAGCAAGTGCACGCCACCGAAGACGCCCTTGAGCGAGCCTGTCAGCAGTTGCCGCAATTGCGTGAGATCCTCTCCCCCGAAACGGTCGACGTATGTAATCAGTTGAACCTTGTTTTTCATTTTTTCAAATAGCAGTAAACGGCAATCCAATCAGTGCGCAACAGGCGCGGACGAGACCTGAACTTCCGACGATGCATTCACTTTCACGCGCAATGTGGCCAGTGCAGCCAGCACCATCAGCACGCCTGCGGCCATCAGGACCTGCCGGGGGTCGCCACCGAACACCGGGTGATAGAGACGATTGATGAGGAAGCCCCCCAGCATCAACGGGATGACGATCAGCATGTTGAAAATGCCCATGTACACGCCCGTGCGCTCGGGCGGAACACTGCGCGCCAACATCACATAGGGGTTGGCCATGATGCTGCCCCAGCCCAAGCCGATGCCAATGGCTGGAATGAACAGCCACAACTGCGAGCCCATTTGCGGCATGGTCAGCATGCCCAAACCCGACAAGACCAGGCAGACCGCATGCACCCGCGTTGCGCCCCAGCGTCGCGTGAACCCCACCATCGCGAGTGCACCCACAAAAGACACCGTATTGAAGAAGGCCCCCACCTGGCCGTTGATCAGCACCGCCTCCACAAAGCCTTCGGTCCCCGCCTCGGACGAGCCGAAAAGTGCGCGTGCAATCGCGTAGGTCACGTATTGCCAATACCAACCCATCGCAGTCCACTGAAACAGCTTCATCCAGACCATCTGCCGCATGGGCATCGGCATTTCTCGTACGGCATCCCAAATTTCGCGCAGTGTTGCCCCCAGACCTTGCTGCTTCTGACGCAATTGCTGCATCTGAGCCTCATTCAAAGGCAGCTCAGGTACCTTGAGGATGGAGTACAGGATCGTGCTCAGAGAGAGCACAGCACCAATCACGAATGACCAAAAAATGAATTGCGGAATATGGTTATCCCCAACCGCCTCCTTGCTCATACCCAACCAGACCAGCACGCTGGGCGACAGGTACGCCAGCATCTGCGCCAAGCCCGTGAAGGCACTCTGCATGCTGTAACCCAAAGAATGCTGATCCTTGGGCAAGCGGTCGCCGACATATGCCCGGTACGGCTCCATGGTGACGTTGTTGGCGGCATCCAGAATCCACAGCAGGCTGGCCGCCATCCAGAGGGCCGAACTGAACGGCATGGCCAGCAGACTCAGGGAACAGAAAATCGCACCAATCAGGAAATAGGGTGTTCGACGTCCCCAACGGGATGTCGTTCGATCACTCATGGCCCCCACAATCGGCTGCACAAGCAAGCCCGTCACAGGCCCCGCCAAGGACAGCAAGGGCAGCGAAGCCTCGTCCGCCCCCAGATAGCTGTAAATCGGTCCCATGCTGCTTTGTTGCAATCCAAAACTGAATTGCAACCCCAGAAAGCCGAGGTTCATCTGAACGATTTGTCTGAGGCTGAGATGCGGCGGCGATGTGGACAAAGATGCTGTGTTCATGAGAGGAAGCTTTCCGGTCCCGATCGCGCCGGGACTTTCGAAATCTATACGATTATGCAATCGTTTGCAATTCCGGAAAAACCCTCATACCCCGCCCCACAGAGGGGTCCCGATTACCTCAACAACAACTGCCAGAGCTCAGCCACTTCAACCGCCCAGACATCGCCTTGCACCTTGAGCAGCTGCTGTCTTGCGGCCTCTTTCTGACCCAGCTTGTACAAGGCGATCGCATCGTGCAATCGCAGTTCGTGCTCGCGCCGCACCGAGCCCAGGGAGGCCGCCTTGGCGAAGGCCTCGTGTGCAGCAGCCCAGCTCTGGCGCGAAAGTTGGACCGACCCCAAGGAAGCCCAATCATTGCCATCCTTGGCGGACTTTTCAAGTTGCGGCAAGGCGCGATCATCCTCCAGCGCCTTTTTCTGGACTTCGGCACGCAATTTCTGGTGCGCTGCGGCCTGCTCACCCTTACCCAAAACACCCGAAGCAAAACCTTTGCCCAACACACGCTGCGCTTCTGCCGGCAAACCTGCCTTGAGGGCCAGGTTGGCCATTTCGATTTGGATATCCGGATCCTCCAAGTTGTCCGTTTCCTCCAGCAGCCTGTACAAGTCCAGCTCCAGCCGAGCGTTGAAGCCCGGCTGATTGGCCAGCCGCCCCACTGCATCCTCCCAGTACGCCTTGGAGGGATACAGCGCCAGCAGTTTTTTGAGGGCCTGTACATACCCCTTGTCGTCCTTGAGGTGCTTGTAGGCCACGGCCATGAGGCGCAGCTCCTGCTCAGCGGTCTTGAATTGGGACTGCGCATCCAGCACCAGTTTCTTGTGCATCTCCTCAATGACCTGCCGGTGCTCCCCTTGCAAAGACAAAGTCTGCACCAGCACGGAACGAATGACAGGCTTGGGGCCGCCATCGTTCAGATAAGCGCGCGCCCACTTGGCCACACGGGCGAGGTCCTTCTTTTTTTGCGCAGCTGCCACCAGGGCTTCCTGCATGGACAAGCGGTCCTTGGACTCCAGACTGACACTGTCCAGCACCTCTTCCAGCGCTTCAATGGTGACGTCCCAGTGCTGGAGGGCGTTGGCGGCAGCGGCACGGCTGCGCAGGACAGTCAGTCGCTCATAAGGTGTCAGCTGTGACACAGCCATCGCCTCATTAGCCAGTTTCAACGCCAACTCGTACTGCTTAGAACCAAACGCTTCTTGCGCCGCCAGCAAAGGCTTTTGAACCTCCTGACGCAAGGTGGCCGGCGCAGGCGTCTGTGCCATTGCATGGGTCAAGGCCATCACAAGCCAGGCCGCCACAAGGGCACGGGGATAAGCGTCACGCAATGCAATCCATTTCATAATTAACTCCAATCGAGCTGGAATTGTCACCAGATTCCGTGAACAGACAAGTCGCGAATCCCGATTTGGTAACCGGATTGAACCCCATTGACCGTCATTTGCGCAGACACTTGCATGTGCAATAACAGGTCTCACCCATCAAAAAATCAATAAAAAGACACCATTTCATAAAGATTCTTTGCCATCCAGATTGAACTATTGCGCTTCAACAGATTCACTGTGAGACATACGACATGACATCTTTCCTTGCGAGACGCCCCCGCTTGCGCCCGCTTTTTGGCGCGTTGGTCGCCGCAGTCATTGGCGGGCTGGGTCCAGTTTCAGCTTTTGCAATCGAAATCACCATCACCTGCGGTCCTGGAGGGAGCGACGTGGAGTTCTGCCTCAGGCACGCTCAGGCCTGGGCCAACCAGACCGGGCATACCGTTCGCAACTTTTCACCCCCCGGGGGGTTTGGTGAAAAAATCGCGCTTTATCGTCAACTGTTCGCCGCCAAATCAAGCGATGTAGATGTCCTGATCGTTGATGGAACCTGGCCTGGCATCCTGAAAGATCACTTGACCGATCTGAAGACCTACAGCCAAGGGCGGGAGAAACAGCATTTCCCGGCCATGGTGGCGAACAACACGGTCAATGGCCGTTTGCTCGCCATGCCCTGGTTCACCGACTCGGGGCTTCTGTACTACCGCAAGGACTTGCTGGCCCAGTACAGCGAGTCGGTCCCCACCACCTGGGCAGAGATGACGCGGACGGCACAAAAAATCCAGGCTGCCGAACGCCACAAAGGACATCAGGACTTTCATGGTTTCGTGTTTCAGGGAAAAGCCTACGAAGCGCTGACTTGCTTCACGCTGGAACTGGTGGGGGGGCATGGCGGCGGCACGATCATGGATGCTGAGGGGCTCATTTCCATCAACAACCCGCAAGCGGCCAGGGCATTGGATTTGGCCGCCTCCTGGATCGGCACCATTTCACCCGTAGGGGTTCTGAACTACGAGGAAGAAGAGGCTCGGGGCGTGTTCCAGAACGCCAATGCTTTGTTCATGCGCAACTGGCCCTATGCATGGGCCCTTATGGAAAAGGACGACAGCCCAGTCAAAGGCAAAGTGGGCATCGCCAAGCTGCCAGGTCAACCCAGCACGGCGGCATTGGGGGGCTGGCAACTGGCAGTTTCCAAATACAGCCAGAACCCTGCGGTCGCAGCCGATCTGGTGATGTACATGACCAGCGCCAAAGTGCAAAAAGCCCGCGCGATCGGCAATTCGCTCAACCCCACCTTGCCTGAGCTCTACAAGGACAAGGATGTCGTTGCGGCCAATGCGTTCATGGCCAACCTGTCGGAAGTGTTTGCCAACAGCGTGGCAAGACCGGCCACCCTGACAGGGCTGAAGTACCCCCAAGTCAGCCAGAGCATTTTCAACACCACGCATGAAGTGCTGTCCGGGCGCGCCACCGGCGAAGAAGCCGTCAAGAGACTTGAGCAGCGTCTCAAAAAAATCCGTCGCAAGCACTGGTGAGCCCCATGAATTCAAGAACACACACTGCCTGGTTGTTCCTCACCCCCATGATCGTGCTCATGCTGATCGTGGCAGTGTGGCCATTGGCTCGATCCATCTGGTTCAGCTTCACCGACACCAACATCAATGACATTGCCGCCGGTCAATGGGTCGGCCTTGAAAACTATTTTGGCGAATACGGACTGTTCTTCAACCCCAACGACGAGCAAGGTTTTTGGGCAGGAGACTGGGGCATCTCGATCCGAAACACCTTCAGTTTTGCCGCGGTCTCCGTTGTCCTTGAGACACTGACCGGCCTGGGCGTGGCCCTGCTGCTCAACCAGGACTTCAAAGGCCGGGCGCTGGTGCGCACTGCAGTACTGGTGCCTTGGGCTATCCCGACCATCGTCTCGGCAAAGATGTGGGGCTGGATGCTCAACGACCAGTTTGGTGTGATCAACACTTTGCTGCTCAATGCCGGACTGATCGGCAGCAAGATTGCCTGGACCGCCGAGCCCTCTTACGCACTGTGGACCGTGGTACTGGTCGACGTCTGGAAAACCACACCTTTCATGGCACTGCTGGTTCTGGCCGCATTGCAGACTGTGCCCAAGGACTGCTACGAGGCAGCCCGCGTGGACGGCGTCCATCCCTTACGCGTGTTCTGGCGCATCACCTTGCCTTTGATTCGACAGCCCTTGATGGTGGCCATCGTTTTCCGCCTACTCGATTCCTTGCGTGTGTTTGACCTGATTTATGTGCTGACCTCCAATGGCAGCAGCACCATCAGCATGTCGGGCTTTGTGCGTCGCGAAATGGTGGAGTACGGGAACATGGGCTTTGGTTCGGCAGCCTCCACGTCCCTGTTCCTGATCATCATGCTCACCGCAGTGATCTTCTTGCGCTTGACCCGCGTGAAACTGGCGGAGGACCAATCATGAAGCAGCGCTCCACTCTGGCATCGGTACTTCTGTACCTGATCTCGGCCTTTGTCGTGATCTTGTCGCTTTACCCATTTATCTATGCCATTTCGACATCGCTCAAAACAGGCAATGCCCTGTTCACTTCGGATCTGTTCCCGAGCAACGCCGACCTGCGCAATTACCGGGCTTTGTTTGAAGGAGTGCAACCCTTTGGCAAAAGCCTGGTCAACTCCATTGCGGTCTCATTCTTCACCGTGGCGTTTGCCATGCTGATGGGCATCACGGCAGCTTATGCCCTCGGACGTATCCGCTTCAAAGGCAAGGGCCTGCTTCTGGTGAGCCTGCTGGGCGTATCCATGTTCCCGCAGGTGGCGGTGCTCTCAGGCATGTTCGAACTGATCCAGTCGCTGGGCCTGTACAACAAGGTGCTGGGATTGGTTGTCCCCTACACCATCTTCACGCTGCCTTTCACAGTGTGGATCTTGACCACTTTCATGCGCGAATTGCCCGGCGAACTCGAAGAAGCCGCCATCATGGACGGGTGTGGACCGCTGCGCATCATCTTCCAGGTGTTCATGCCACTTTTGTGGCCTGCATTGGTGTCGACCGGGCTGCTGGCCTTCATCGGTGCCTGGAACGAATTCATGTTCGCGCTGACTTTTGTGGTCAGCGACACCGAGCGCACAGTCCCCGTGGCCATATCGCTCATTGCAGGGGCTACGGCGTTTGAAATCCCCTGGGGAACCATCATGGCCGGTTCGGTGATCGTCACCGTGCCGCTTCTGCTGCTGGTGTTTTTTTTCCAGAAACGCATCGTGTCCGGTCTGACGGCGGGCGCGGTCAAAGGCTGATCACTGAGTCCATCTCAATGAGCAAAGCACCCAACAACAACTGGTGGCGCGGTGGCGTCATCTACCAAATCTATCCCCGCTCTTTTGCCGACAGCAACAGCGACGGTGTGGGCGATCTGCCGGGCATCACCGCCAGGCTGGGCCATGTAGCCAGCCTGGGCGTGGACGCGATCTGGTTATCGCCTTTCTTCAAAAGTCCAATGAAGGACTTTGGCTACGACGTCAGCGACTACTGCGATGTCGATCCGCTGTTCGGCACGCTGGACGACTTCCACACCCTGGTGCAGACCGCACACGCCAAGGGCCTGAAGGTCGTGATCGACCAGGTGCTCTCGCACACCTCGGACCAGCACCCCTGGTTCGTGGAGAGCCGGGCCTCCCAAACCAACCCCAAGGCCGACTGGTATGTGTGGGCCGACGCCAAAGACGACGGCAACCCACCCAACAACTGGTTGAGTGTGTTCGGTGGCAGCTCCTGGCAGTGGGACACCCGCCGCAAGCAGTACTACCTGCACAACTTCCTGGCCAGTCAGCCTGACCTGAACTTCCACAACCCTGAAGTGGTCGACGCCATTCTGGGCACGGTCAAGTTCTGGCTGGAGCTGGGTGTGGACGGCTACCGGCTGGACACTGCACCGTTTTATTTCCATGACAAGGAACTGCGCAACAACCCGGGCCGTGGTGGCACCAAGGAAGGCGACAACACCGTGTCGGACGTCAACCCCTACGGCTGGCAATGGCACGTGTACGACAAGGAACGGCCAGAGAACCTCGAATTCTTCAAGAAGCTGCGCGCCCTGGTCGACCAGTACCCGAACACCACCATGGTGGGCGAGATCGGCACCGACGACAGCATTGCCACCATGGCCGCCTACACCAGCGGCGGTGACAAGCTGCACATGGCCTACAGCTTTGACCTGCTGGGCAAGGATTCGAGCGCGCCTTACCTGCACGGCCTGATGCAGAAGTTTGCCGACAAAAGCCAGGGCGGCTGGCCGTCCTGGGCGCTGGCCAACCACGATGTGGAGCGGGTCGGCTCGCGCTGGGGTGGCCCCGAGCGCAACCTGCAAAAGTTGCGCCTGGCAGCGGCTTTCCAGATGTGCCTGCGCGGCTCCCCTTGTCTGTACCAGGGCGACGAGCTGGGCCTGCCCGAGGCCGACATTGCCTTTGAGAACCTGCAGGACCCGCCAGGCATCGCCATGTGGCCCGAATACAAAGGCCGCGACGGCTGCCGCACGCCCATGCCCTGGGTGAGCCAGGCCGCCGACATCGGCTTTGGTGATGGCCACACCAAGGCCTGGCTGCCCTACACCGAGGCCTACCGCCCGCTGGCCGTGGACGTGCAGGACCAGGACGCGGGTTCGCACCTGAACTTCTACCGTCAGCTGCTGCAATGGCGCCGCACACAACCGGCGCTCATCCATGGCGAGCAAACCCTGCTGCCCGTGCACCCGCAAGTCATGGCCTTTGTGCGCGAGCACGCGGGTCAGCGCGTGCTGTGCGCGTTCAACTTCAGCGACCAAGCGGCCACGCTGCCACTGACCACTGAGATGCAGCCCGCACAGGTGCTGGCCCTGCCCGGCCTCACGGGCAGTCGTCTCGAAGGCCAAGCTCTGGCCTTCGAGCCGTTTGGCGGCCTGATCGTGCAACTGGCCTGAACCGGCCCCACAGAAACACACACCGTGCTGGAGAAACCCGATGTCCCGCATCGAATTCAAGAACATCTGCAAACGCTATGCACCGCATTTGCCGATGACCATCCACAACGCCAACCTGATCATCGAGCATGGCGAGTTCTGCGTGTTTGTCGGCCCCTCAGGCTGCGGCAAATCCACCCTGCTGCGCATGGTCGCGGGCCTGGAAGACATCAGCTCGGGTGACCTGCTGATCGGCGATCAGCGCGTGAACGACCTGCCCCCCGCCCAGCGCGGCGTGGCCATGGTGTTTCAGAGTTACGCGCTCTATCCGCACATGACCGTGGGCGAAAACATGGCCTTTGGCCTGCGCGTGCTGGGCTCGGACAAAGCCGAGATCGACCGCAAGGTGAAGGAAGCCGCTGAAATTTTGCAGTTGACCCCACTGCTCGACCGCTTGCCCAAAGCCCTGTCGGGAGGCCAGCGCCAACGCGTGGCGATTGGCCGTGCCATCGTCAAGCAACCCAAGGTCTTCCTGTTTGACGAACCGCTGTCCAACCTGGACGCCGCCCTGCGCGTGCAGACGCGCCTGGAGATCGCCAAGCTGCACAAGGACATGGGCTCGGCCAGCATGATCTATGTGACGCACGACCAGGTCGAGGCCATGACACTGGCCAACAAGATTGTGCTGCTGCACACGGGCGCGCTCATTCAAGAGCGCGGCAGCGTGGCCCAGGTCGGCACGCCCATGAACCTGTACCACCGCCCAGCCAGCCTGTTCGTGGCCGAATTCATCGGCTCGCCCAAGATGAACCTGCTACAAGGCACTTTGCGGAGCGCCGATGCCAGCCACGCCAGCGTGGACGTGGGGGGCCAGACGATCGGCGTGGCCGTCGATGCGCGTCACCTGAAAACCGGCGAGTCGGTGCAAGTGGGCATCCGCCCCGAGCACATCCCCTTGGGGAGTGAAGGTGCGGGCACAGGCGTGAGCGCCAGCCTGCAGCACATCGAGCGCCTGGGTGACTCATCGCTTTTGTACGTTCAGATCCCGGGGCAGTCGATCGCCACTGTCAAGGTCGAAGGCAGCGCTTCGCTCGCCGCAGGCCCGGCACTGACGCTGCGCCTGGCGCCCGATCAGCTGCACCTTTTCGACAGCCAGGGCATCGCTTGCCACCGCACCGTAGAACTTCCCGAGTAATGCCCCCCACCACCCATGCCTTCATCTGACCTCCGTTGGTGGAAAAACAGCACCGTCTACCAGATTTACCCGCGCAGCTTTTGCGACAGCAACGGTGACGGCATCGGTGACATCCCGGGCATCACCAGCAAGCTCGACCACCTGAAAACCCTGGGTGTGGACGTGGTCTGGCTCTCGCCCGTGTACCAGTCGCCCAACGACGACAACGGTTACGACATCAGTGACTACCGCGCCATCATGGGCGAGTTCGGCACCATGGCCGACTTCGACGCCATGCTCGCAGGCATGACCGAGCGCGGCATCGCGCTGATGATGGACCTGGTGGTCAACCACACCTCTGACGAGCATGAATGGTTCCGTCAGGCACGGTCTTCGCGCGACAACCCCTACCACGACTACTACATCTGGCAGGCGCCCGTGGATGGCCGTGAGCCCACCAACTGGGAGTCGGTTTTCAGTGGTTCAGCCTGGACCTTCAATGAGGCTACGGGCGAGTACTACCTGCACTTGTTCTCACCCAAGCAGCCCGACCTGAACTGGGAGAACCCCAAGGTGCGCGCCGAGGTCTACGACTTGATGCACTTCTGGTTCAAGAAAGGCGTGCGCGGCTTTCGCATGGATGTGATCAACCTGATCTCCAAGCCCTGGCTGAGCCATGGCACTTTGCCTGATGCGCCCATGGTGCAAAACAGCTTTTTCCAACCAGCCATCGACATGGTCAAGCACGGTCCGCGCTTTATGGAGTTCATGCGCGAAATGCGCCGCGAAGTGCTGGACCATTACGACAGCATCACCGTGGGTGAAGCCCCTTGCGCCACCGTGCAGGAAGCACGCGACATCACGCACCCCGAGACCGGGGCTCTGGACATGGTGTTCCAGTTCGAACACATGGACCTGGACTGCCAGCGTGGCAAAGGCAAATGGGCGCTCAAGGCCCTACTGCTGCCCGAGCTCAAAACCAGCCTGAGCCGCTGGCAAAGCGGCCTGCACGGCCAGGGCTGGAACAGCCTGTACTGGAACAACCACGACCAGCCGCGCATCGTCTCGCGCTTTGGCGACGACAGCCCGGCCTACCGCGAACGCTCGGCCAAGATGCTGGCCACCTGCCTGCACCTGATGCAGGGCACACCCTACGTTTACCAGGGCGAAGAGCTGGGCATGACCAATGTGGCCTGGCCCACCATCGAGCACTACCAGGACATCGAAACCCGCAATATGTACCGTTTGGCCACACAGGAGCGTGGGCAGTCCGCTGCGCGGGTAATGCACAGCATCCACGCCAAGGGCCGCGACAACGCCCGCACGCCCATGCAGTGGACGGCGCACAAGCACGGTGGCTTCAGCAGCGGCACGCCCTGGCTGGCCGTCAACGACAACCACACCCACCTCAACGCCGAAGCGGCGCTGGCCGATCCGAACTCGGTGTTTCACCACTACCGCCAATTGATCGCCTTGCGCAAGCGGCACGCTGTGCTGGTGCATGGCCGTTACCAGCTGCTGCTGCCCGCACACCCCCATCTGTTTGCCTACCTGCGTGGCGATGGCGAGCAACGTCTGCTGGTGCTGTGCAATTTCAGCGGCCAGTTCCAGCGTCTGCCGCTGGCCCAATTGCCCAGCCTGAAAGGGGCCGTACCACTGATCGGCAATTTGCCTTTTGACGACTGGCAAATGGCTTCAGACACCCTGGCCGCCTGGGAAGCCCGGGCTTACTGGCTGAGCGCATGATCCAAATCGGATTGCGCCTAGTGTTGATTTTCATGTTCACCCTGATGACCTCTTCTGCAGCCTCCGCCGAGACACAAGCCCCCATCCTGGCAACACCGCAATACCGTCCAGGCCACCACTTCACGCCTGCGCAAGCGTGGATGAACGATCCCAACGGCCTGTTGTTTCACAAAGGCACCTGGCATCTGTTCTTTCAGCACTACCCGCACGCCATGACCTGGGGGCCCATGCACTGGGGCCACGCCACCAGCCAGGATTTGATGACCTGGGACGAACAGCCCATTGCGCTGGAACCTGACGCACTGGGCATGATCTTTTCGGGCAGCGCCGTGATCGATGCGCACAACACCTCGGGCCTGGGCGAGCCCGGCCAGGCACCCTGGGTGGCCATCTTCACCCACCACGACGCCGAGGCCGAACAAGCCGACCGCAGCGACTTTCAACACCAAAGCCTGGCCTTCAGCCTGGATGAAGGACGCACCTGGCACAAATACGCAGGCAACCCGGTGCTGCCCAACCCAGGACTGAAGAACCTGCGTGATCCCAAAGTGTTTTGGCACGCAGCCACTTCACGCTGGGTCATGAGTCTGGCCGCTGGTGACCGCATCGCCTTCTACACATCACCCAACCTCAAAGACTGGACACTGCAAAGCCGCTTCGGCCAGGACGTGGGCGCCCATGGCGGCGTGTGGGAATGCCCGGACCTGATCGAGCTGACGCTGGACGACCAGCAGCACTGGGTGCTGATCGTGAGCCTGATGCCCGGTGGCCCTAACGGCGGCTCGGCCACGCAGTACTTTGTGGGCGACTTTGACGGGGCACACTTCACCCCATACGACACGCACACCCGCTGGCTGGACCACGGCCCCGACAACTACGCAGGTGTGACCTGGCACAACACAGCGCCGCGCACCGTGTTCATCGGCTGGATGAGCAACTGGACCTACGCCAAGGACCTGCCCACCTCCCCCTGGCGCAGCGCCATGACCTTGCCGCGCGAATTGGCCTTGCAACGCGTGGGCGGACAACTGCACCTGAGCACCCGCCCGGCGCAGGAAGTTTTGCAGCGACTGACCAAGCAAGCAACGACTGTTGCATCGCTGGCCTCAGACCAGCCTCTGCCGGGTGATGCAGTGCGCGAAGCCGATGGCCGTTTTGCCATCGAACTGAAAGCACCCAGCCTGCAGGACTTCACGCTGACCCTGAGCAACGATGCGGGTGACGCCCTGCACATCGGCTACGACACCGCCAGCCGCAGCTACTGGATCGACCGCACCCAGGCCGGCCTGAGCGACTTCAACACCGACTTTGCAACACGGCACGCCGCGCCGCGCATCTCGAATGCCCCGCAAGCGCAGGTTTCCCTGTTCTTTGACCGCAGCTCGGTCGAGCTGTTTGCCGACCAGGGCCTGACCAGCATGACCAGCCTGCACTTTCCACGGCAGCCCTGGTCGCAGTGGCGTATCCAAGCCTCGGGGGCAATGGGTGAGGGCACGCTGCAGTTGCAGCGCATCCAGTGAACACGTCTGCCTTGTGAATTTCAAGGCAGACCTGCCCCATCGGTTACCTGGCGATTACTCGGTGTTTTTTCCGGTTTTCATACTTTCAAAGTGAATTCGCTGAAGAAATTTGCCAATGGCAAGCCACATCCCACCGAAGACTGAAAGGGTTTCCCCCTAAGCATTTCATAGAAATTTCATACCAAACTATCCACAAGAAATCGTTTGCATGAAATGTCACAAGAACTTTTCCGCCCCGAAGTGATGCAAGAGCGCCAAGCCACTTGGCTGGGCAGCATTCGCCTTGGGCACAACCCTCGGTTCAGCGCTGTGGCCGCTTTGGCTTTGCTGCTGGCGGGTTGTTTGGTCACGTTTGCAGTTTGGGGCCAGGTGGCACGCAAAGCCCGCGTCCCCGGGGTGCTCATGCCCGCGCAAGGCACGGTGCAGCTCAGCGCCAATGCTGCTGGGGTATTCAACGAGCAACTCGTCCAAGAAGGCGAGCACGTCACTGCCGGACAAGCCCTGTTTGTGCTGGGCACCGACCGCCCCACGACCGAAGGCTCAGCGGCCGTGCTGCTTGCAGCGCATTTGGCTCAGCGCCGCACCACCCTCGAGGCGGAACGCGCAGCCCGCATTCAGCAAACCCGCCAAAGAGAGACGGCCCTGCAAGACCGCATCCGGGCGCTGGACCACGAGATCGGTCAAGCCCAACAAGAAGCCCTGCTGGCCAGCCGCCGCGTGGCGCTGGCCCAAAAAACCCTGGACCGCTACCAGCAAATGGCGCACGAGGGATTTGTGTCAGACATCCAGGCCCAAAACAAGCATGAAGAGTTGATCGACCTGCAAGCACGGGTGGAAAGCACCCAACGCAATGCCGCCACACTGCAACGCGAGCAACAAAGCCTGCACGCCGAGCGGCAGGCCAACCAACGGCAACTGAACATCGACCTGGCTCAGTTAGACCGCGCATTGGTGAGCCTGGTGCAAGAAGGCACGGAAAACCAGTCTCGCAAAACCATCGTCATCACAGCACCCCAGTCAGGCGTGGTGTCTGCGCTGCATTTGCCCAAAGGCGCATCGGCGCAGGCCGGGCAAACTGTCGCCACCTTGGTGCCGCTGGAGATCCAGGCAAACACCCACGAGCGCGCCATCACCGCGCTGCAAGCCCATCTGTATGCCCCCAGCCGCACAGCGGGTTTCGTCAAGCCAGGGCAAACCGTGTGGATGCGCTATGGCGCCTACCCCTACCAAAAGTTTGGCCTGGCCCAAGGCCGGGTGCAAAGCATCAGCGCCACACCCACGGCCCCGCAAGACCTGCCCAGCGGCCAAAGCGCGGCACTGCAAGCGGCCGCCCAAACGCAAGAGCCGCTGTACCGCATCCAGCTGCAACTTGGCGAGCAAAGCATCACCGCCTATGGCGAAAGCCTGCCCCTCAAACCCGGTATGACGCTCGAAGCCGATGTGGTGCAGGACAAACGAGCCGTGTGGGAATGGGTTTTTGAGCCGCTGCTGGCTGCGCAGCAAAAAGTGAAGGTTCTGTGATCGGTATGGCCATGCATGGGGTATGGCTGGCTGAATGCGGAAACAAAGTAGAAGCAATGAAAATTTTGGTAACCATTTTTCAGAAAAAAGAGGTCATGCCTGAAGACGATCAAACTCAGCAGGGAGGTCAGATCGAACTGACAGAGGAAGAGACTATGTTTGTCTCGGGTGCTGGGCAATGGACATGCCAAAACTGGTCATGCACATATAGCTGGTAACCATGCAACAGCCATGAGACTCGTCTCATGGCTCACAAAAAAATGCAAAAATTAATTTCATTTATTATATTCTCGCTATTTTCACCAACGATATTTAGCGCCGATATAAAATCAACCACGCATGGCTTAGAAATCTCTGGAGAGATAAAACCCGGGGATATTATTGAATTCAAAAAACAAGTCAACAGCATCCAAAACAACATCATAATCCTGAACTCTCCGGGCGGCGACTCAAAATCAGCCATTCAGATAGGGATGGAAATATCAAAACACTCCTTTGCAGTCGTTGTCAATAATATTTGTGCTTCATCTTGCGCAAACTACTTGTTTCCAGCCGGAAAATGGAAAATCATAGCCGAAGGTGGAATTTTAATTTGGCATGGTAGCTACGCCTCAGAATGTTCGCATACAGCACATAAAATTGACTCATCAACAGCAACAAAAAAAGAGGTTGATGAATACAAAAAAACAATAAAAGAACTGCAAACTCTAAATGAGCACTACTATAGAAAAATAAATGTTAATCCAAGAATCACCTGCCTAACAGAAAATATAAAAGCAGCCGCAGACGCAATCACTCCAAACTCAAGTGGATTCACTTTAACAACCGAGGCAATAAAGCTCTTTGGAGTAAAAAACTTAGTTGATTTCAGGAGAACCTACATCAGACCAGACATGGAGGGTCATGTAGCAATCGTAAACGAAAATATGATTATCGAAAATATTGAAGAAAATAATAGGCTTCGTCAAACAAGATAATTTAATTGCTCAGCTTTAAACACCAATTGATTTAAAATTCAACACCCATATTGCCACACCAAAATGAAGACATTAACACACTCAATAGTCATTGGAACGTTAAATGAAATAATCATGATGACAATATTTAGCCACAACCTAAATTTATATAGGATAATTATATTTTCCGCATCATCATACTTTGCACTCCACACCTTCAAATATATTGGCAACCGGAAATAAATTACACCCAATAAGGACAGAGCCGCACAATCATAATGAACGACGTTCACTTCCCGAGGAATTTTCAACGTACATCAAAACAATTTGGCTAGCGAAAATAGTCCCCCCCCAATAATCTCCGCTATTTTTAAATTAGAACAATTTCGATATACTGATTTTATTAGTCCCGCCTTATTAATCGTACTCAAAAAAATACCAGCAAAAATGATTAGCAGATATAACGCCATATGATTGCAAATAATATCCAACTGACATGGGTGCTGGATCGTGCTGTTTCACAGCCCGCACAAAAGGCTCCTCTCACATTCGTTGCCAATTTTAGAAAAATGGTAGCACGCCAATGGCAACAACTTGCCATTGGAGCGTGGCATTTTCGTTTTAGCCGATATGGCCAGCTTTGTGCCGCAGCCCATGTCTGCCAGTTGGGCAAAGCACATCTGGCGCAGGCGCTCAAGGAAGGACCGGACTTATTGACCGGTATGGATTGCGCGATCAGCGCGGCAGATCAGCCTCGCCAATTGGTTTTGATGGACTTTTGGTGCGAGCCTGGGCAAGGCAAAGCGTTCATTGAACACTTGCGCGACCAACTCAAGCCCCAGCACGAAAGCATCGTTTACTTCCGCATCAAAAACGGCAAGCGCATCGCCAAGATGCTCACGCGCAACGATGCCACCACCTTCATGCGCCGCAGCCAAGCCGCTCGCGTGGATGAGGGCATCCCGTTTTTGCAAACCGCCGCTGCCCGAGACTTTTACTTGCCCACCTACAACACGCAAATGGCCTTTGCCCAACGTGTGGGAGAAATGGCCTTGCTCAAGGTCATGCTGGGTTTGCTGCAGCCTGTGGAGGGCGAAGTGTTGTACGGCGGTGTGCCTGTGCGCCAACTGGGCATGGCCAATGTGCGGCGCAAGGTGGGCACGGTGATGCAGGAAGACGTGCTGCTCACTGGCAGCATAGCCGACAACATCGCTTTTTTTGAAATGGCCCCCGATCAGCAGCGCATCGAGGCTTGCGGCCAGCTGGCGCAACTGCACCAGGACATTGTGCGCATGCCCATGGGCTACTAGACGCTGGTGGGGGAGCTGGGCTCGGGCTTGAGTGGTGGGCAAAAGCAGCGCTTGCTGCTGGCGCGGGCGCTGTACAAGCAGCCATCCATCCTGGCACTGGACGAGGCCACCAGCCACCTGGACATGGGCAACGAGCAAGCGGTCAATGCGGTGCTGGCCCAAATGCCGGTCACGCGCATTGTGATCGCGCACCGACCAGAGACGATTGCGAGTGCGCAGAGGAAGTTGGCGATGACGCCTGAAGGTCTGGTCGACATGCCTCAACTGCAGATTCAAGAACCCAACACTACATCAGGGAGGACAACATGAAATTTCGACACAAGTCATGGTGGCGTTCAGGCTTGCTGGCTTGCGGCTTTTGCCTGCTGAGCTTGCCCAGTGGAGCCCAACAGGCGCCCACGCCATCCGTTTTCACGCCAATCGCTACATTCATCCGTGACCACACCCATTACAAGCTGCAAGTCGATGGCCGCTACACCATGGACAAAGACATGGAGTTGCGGCTCAACACGCAGCAAGCGACTCAGCAAATGGGGCAATTTCCCCTCGCATTCAGTACCAGCCTGCAGTCTGTCGATGTGCTGGAGGCTTACACCATCACGCCGGAAGGCCAACGCGTGGATGTGCGAGCTGACAGCATCCGCGAGCAGTTGTTCCCGGCCAGTAGCGGTGCGCCCATGTTCGATGACCGACGCGTCAAGACGGTGGTGTTCCCGTCGCTGACCGTGGGGGCACGTCTGGTCATGCGCACCCGCATGACCATGAAGGAGCCACTGTTTCCGGGCCAGATGTTTGAGTTCACCGGAGCGTTCCCGCCCTTTGACCGGCAGTCTTTTGAAGTCAGTGTGCAGGCCCCTGCGGACATGAAGCTCAAGCTGACCCCCAACCAAATGCAAGGTGGTGAAGTGAAGTCCGACGATCCCGCCGTGCGCCGCTGGCGTTGGCATCAGTCCAATCTGCCTGCTCAGGTGCCTGAGATGGCTGCTGCCAGCGCCCATGGCAACATCCCTCATGTGGCTTTGACCACCTTTGACAGCGATGCCCAGATTGCCCAAGCCTATTGGAGCCGGGCACAGGACAAAGTCAAAGTCACCGCTGACGTGCAAAAGTTGGCCGATAAGCTCACCCAAGGCATCTCTGATCGCCGGGCACAAGCCGAGGTGCTTTACCGCTGGGTCAGCAAAAACATCCGTTATGTGGCCATTTACCTGGGTTTTGGTGGCGTCGTTCCACACACCGCAGACGAAGTGCTCCAGGCCGGTTATGGGGACTGCAAAGACAAATCAGCCTTGCTGTCGGCCTTGCTTGCGGCCAAAGGCATTGCCAGCCAGGCCGTGCTCGTCAATGCCACGGATGTGTATTGGTTGCCTGCACAGCCCATGCCCACCACAGTGTTCAACCACCTGATCACTTACCTGCCTGAATGGGATTTGTTTGTCGACCCAACGCCCGGCAAGGCATCGTTTGGCGTTTTATCGTCCACGCTGGCAGGCAAGAAAGCACTGGTTCTGGGACAAGGTGATCAAGCCACCACGCTCAAAACACTGCCCCTGAACCAGCCCGAGCAGGACTTTGTTTTCATCAAGTCGGAGATGACGCTGGGCAGCGACGGCAAGGTCAATGGCAGCAGCGAGATTCAAAGCAGTGGCAGTCTGGACTTGCTGGCGCGCAGTGTAATGGCATCGCTGCCACCAGGGATGGAGTCGCAAATCGCCAGCAATCTGATGTCCATGAGTGGTCAGCAAGGAACCGGAAACATTCGACACTACGGCGCCGAAGACACAGACAAACCGTTCAAGTACACCACCTATTTCACACTGCCAGACCTTGTGCAACTGCCCGGCCCAGGGGCCATGGCCGTGCCTGTAGGCTTGCCCGGCCTGGTGCATTTGGCTGGCGTCTTCCGGCCACTGGCTTTGACCGAGCGACGCACACCACTGGTTTTTTCTGGCGGACGCATCACCGAGCACATCACACTCAAACTGCCAACCGACATGCCCATTCAGAAATTGCCCGCACCTGCGAAATTCAGCAACGAGCTGGCCAGCTACGAGTCCAGCATGGCGCAACAAGGGCAGGTCATTCACATCAAGCGCCAACTCGATGTTCGGCTCCTAGGCCCCACCGTCAGCGGCAAGGACTATCAGACGCTGCGGCAAACAGCCATGCAAGTGGTGCGCGACCTGCGCAGCCAATTGATCTACTGAGTTACTCCATCCGACAGGCATGGCCCTGTCGGACATCGGTGCATGCAGCTCATGTCAGAATCCGCGCACTGACGACGACTGACTCGCCTTGCGGCTCTGCATGAACACCACCGAAATTTTCCTGATCGCGATGACGATCATCTTCACCGTGCCCTACCTGATCTGGCGGCTGGGGCGCACCGACCATTACGCGCCGCTGGTGGTGGTGCAGATCATCACCGGCATCCTGCTGGGACCTGGCATCCTGGGCCGCCTGTTTCCAGATTACTACAGCTTCGTGTTCAACCCGGCGGTAGTGCAGTCGCTCAACGGCATCGCCTGGTGGGCGGTGATGCTGTTCGTGTTCATCGCCGGCATTGAGCTGGACTTGAGCCAAGCCTGGGTGCACCGCCGCGAGAGCAGCATCACGTCAGGTCTGGCACTGGGCATACCGCTGCTCTTTGGCTGCGGCGCAGCTGCGCTCATGCTGATGCACAGCGGCTGGATCGGGCCACAAGCCCTGACCTGGCAATTCGTGCTGGGCATTGGCATGGCCTGCGCCGTGACGGCCTTGCCAATCCTGATTTTGCTGATGGAGAAGATGGCCATCCTGCGTCAGCCGCTGGGTCAACGCATCCTGCGCTACGCCAGCCTGGACGACATCGCCATCTGGGGGGTGCTGGCCTTGATCCTGATGGACTGGGCGCGGGTGGGCAAGCAGGCCTTCTTTTTGCTGGCGTTTGCCGGATTGAGCGTGGTGTTCCGAAAGCTCATGGCCGCGCTGGCCGAACGAGACCGCTGGTTCGCATCGCTGGTCTGGTTGGCCCTGTGTGCCTTTGGAGCCGACTGGTCCGGTTTGCATTACATGGTGGGGGCATTTTTGGCCGGGGCCATCATGGACGCGCACTGGTTCAACCAGGAGCGCATGGACATGCTGCGCCACCATGTGTTGCTGGTGATGATGCCCGTGTTCTTCTTGAGCACCGGCCTTCGCACCAACTGGGCGGTGGGCGGTGAAGCCGTGTTCGTGGCGGCCGCCTTGCTGCTGGCGGCCTCGGTCTCGGGCAAGCTGGCGGGCGTCCACCTGGCGGGCAAGATCCTGAAGTGGCCAGCGGGCGAAGCCTCGGTCATTGGCTGGCTGCTGCAGACCAAGGCCTTGATCATGATCATTTTTGCCAACGTGCTGCTCGACAAGCAAATCATCACCAACGAAGCGTTTACGGCTTTGCTGTTGATGGCTGTGGCCAGCACCATGCTGACCATCCCGGTGGTGACGCCCAAGCTGGCCCGGATGAAAGACTTGCTGACCCGCAGCGCCTGAACGGCCACTCAGTACCCGGCTGGTGTCTGTGCCTTGATGCGGGCATGGGTCTTTCGTGCATGGGGCACCCAACCCTGGGTCAACCAGCGCCGCCACATCAAAAGGCCACGTATCCACTCGTCGGCCGCATACGCCACCCACACCCCAGCCAGGCCCCAGCCCCAGTGCACACCCAACAGCCAGCTGCCCCCGGCCAGCACCACGGCCATGGAGCCGGCACCGGCATAAAAGGGGTAACGTGAATCGCCTGTGGCGCGCAGCGCCCCGATCACGATCAGGTTGAAGGTGCGCCCCGTCTCCAGCAGGATGGACAGCCAAAGAAGTCGGCTGCCTTCTTGCAGGATGTTCGGATCCTGCGTGAACAGGCGCAGCAACCATGGCCCCGCCAGCGCCATCGCGCACGCTACCAGCAGTGTCATGCCAAAGCCGATCTTTTGCGCCTTGCGCACCAGGTCATGCGCCTGCCGCAATTGGCGCGCTCCGATCAGATGCCCTACCACCATCTCGGCGGTGATGCCGATGGCCACGCCGCTGATGAGGATCCACATGTTGAACTGCAGCACATAGGCCTGCGTGGCCAGCGCCTGCGTGCCCAGCACGCCGACAGCGGCCACACTGACCATGAAGGCCAGCTCCCAGGCCAGGTTTTCTGCGGCGCCCGGCAAGCCGATGTGCAGCACGGGCAAGAGCTGCGCACGGCGCACCCGCCACCAATCCCCCCATCCGGGGCGCAAGCCCAGGCGCAAGCGCCACAGCCACAAATGCAGCACCATGCCCACGATGCGGCTGACGATGACCGCCAGCGCGAAACCGGGCAAGCCCCAGCCTGGCCAAGCGCCCCAGCCGTGCATCAGCGGCCAGGCCGATGCCAGGTGCGTGAGGTGCATCAGCACCATCACCAACAGCGTGTCGCGGTTGCGCAGGTGCGCCCGCATGACCCCGGCCATGCAGGCGTTCCAGGCGTCCAGCAGCAAGGCCAGGGCCAGACACTGCAGAAACGGCGCCGCCAGCACCAGCACATCGGGTGGGGCGTTGAGCAGTTTCAGCAAGGGCACGGCACCCACGGCGGCCAGGAAGGCCGCAAGCCCGCCCATCCAGGTGCCCGAAGCCAGCGCGGCTCGGGCCACACGGTCGGCTTCATGGCGGTGTCCGGCGCCCAGGTTCTGCGTGATGACCACGCTCACCCCTGCGCCCACCAGGCGAAAGATCATGAACAGCAGGCCAAACAGGTGGTTGGTCAGTGCAAAACTGCCACCTGCCGCGTCCGAAATGCGCGAAGCCAGCGTGGTGCCCACCATGCCCACCAGCATGCCCAGAGACAACTCGATGAACAGCGGCAACACCAGGGCGCGGATGTCGGCGGTCTTGAAATTGGATACGCGACTCATGCACTCGTCTCTAATGACCTTGGCACGATTTTCTATGAACAGATGCCATTGAAATGGCATGGGCTAAGTTCATTTTGGGTACAAATTCAAAAGAAGCTTCTCTGCCCATGAATACAATGAGCAAACACCGGCCACCTCCTACGCCGTCCCCATTCTCCCCATGACATCCACTTACATCCTGACCCTTTCCTGCCCCGACCGCACCGGCATCGTGCATGCCGTTTCAGGCTTCTTGCTGGAGCGTGGCGGCAACATCGAAGAGGCCGCGCAGTACAACGACCACGATACCGGCCTGTTCTTCATGCGTGTTCAGTTTGCCTGCGGCATGGACGCCGCCGAGCTGCGGCAGCAATGGGGGGCGTTTGCCCAGGGTTTTGCCATGGACTGGCAGCTGCACGCCACCAGCCAGCCCATGCGCACCGTCATCATGGTCAGCAAGGAAGGCCATTGCCTGAACGACCTGCTGTTCCGCTGGAAATCGGGCCTGCTGCCCCTGGACATCCGCGCCATCGTCAGCAACCACCGCGAGTTCTACCAGTTGGCCGCCAGCTACAACGTGCCTTTTCATCACATCCCGATGACCAAGGAGAACAAGGCCCAGGTCGAGGCAAAACAGTACGAGATCGTCCAGGCCGAAGGGGCTGAGCTGGTGGTACTGGCACGCTACATGCAGATCCTGTCGGATGACCTGTGCCGCAAGCTTTCGGGCAAGGCGATCAACATCCACCACAGCTTTTTGCCCAGCTTCAAGGGTGCCAAGCCCTACTACCAGGCGCACGACCGGGGCGTCAAATTGATTGGCGCCACGGCCCACTATGTGACGGCCGACCTGGACGAAGGCCCGATCATCGAGCAGGATGTGGCCCGCGTGGACCACAGCAAGACGGTGGAAGACCTGACGGCCCAGGGCCGCGACACCGAAAGCCAGGTGCTGGCCCGCGCCGTCAAGTGGCACAGCGAACACCGCGTGCTGCTCAACGGACACAAAACGGTGATCTTTAGATAAATGCCTTTGCGGGACGGATCTTTAGCGCTGTCCCCAACCGACCAGAAAGCGGCTTCATGAATCTGCGCATTCCACCCATCCAGTGCCTGCAGACTTTTGAAGCCCTGGCGCGCCTGCGCAGCGTCACGCAGGCGGCCGACGAGCTGTTTGTCACCCCTAGCGCTGTCAGCCACCGCGTCAAGCAACTCGAACAAATCATTGGTACCAAACTTTTTGGCCGCACCGATTTTTCGCTGACCACCGAGGGCATCGAATACCTGGCCCATGTGCGCGAAGGCCTGGCCTCGCTGCAGCGTTTTCCCTCGGCTGCAGCCGCGCCCGGTCGACGCAAGCTGCGACTGGCCGTCACGCCCACTTTTGCCCGTTCCATCCTCATGCCGCGCCTGCGGCACTTTTTCGAGGCCTATCCCGAAATCGACATCACGCTGCAGGTCAGCATTCCGCTTTTGGACGTGGTCGCCGAAGACGCCGACCTGACGGTGCGTTTTGGCACCGGGCGCTACGCCGACGTGGAGCACACCTGCCTGATCAAGGACGAGGTCACGCCCATGGCCTCGCCCGCTTGGGTACGCGAGAACGGCCCCTTCAAAACCCCAGAAGACCTTGAAGGCTTACCCCTGCTGCGCAGTCCGCTTGAACCCTGGCGCACTTGGTTTGCCGCCCACGACCTGGACTGGCCTGAGCCGGTAGAGGGTTCGTCCTTCAACGATGTGGGCCTGATGTGCGACGCCGCTGCCCAAGGCCTGGGCGTGGGCCTGGTGCGCCTGAAACTGGCAGCGCCCTGGCTCGAAAGCGGCCAGCTGGTGCACCTGTTCGAGCGCAACGTGCCCAGCCCGCACGCCCACTACCTGTGCTGGCGCGCGGGCACCATGGAGCGCTGGGAATGTGCCACCTTTGCCGAGTGGCTCAAAAGCGCCCTGAACTGAAAAGCCCGCTGGTTTTCACAGTGGCATCAAACTTTCTTCAATGCACCAGGACGCCGGCCGGCGTACAGTAGGGCCCCATGAACAGCCCCATCCCCTTTGACGCTGCAGCCGCCGCCGAGCGCGCCGCCCTGCAGCAGCGCGTGGTGCAGGCCCTGTCGCAGGCCTTGCCACAAGACGCCATCCTCTACACCCCCGAGGACACTACGCCCTACGAATGCGACGGTCTGACCGCCTACCGCGAACGTCCACTGGTGGTCGCCCTGCCCGAAACCGAAGCCCAGGTGCAAGCCGTGCTGCGCGAGTGCCATGCGCTGCAAGTGCCGGTGGTGGCGCGTGGCGCGGGCACCGGCCTGTCGGGCGGCGCCATGCCGCACCGCCTGGGGGTGACGCTGTCGATGGCGCGCTTCAACCAGATCCAGGCGGTGGACCCGGTCAGCCGCACGGCGGTGGTGCAGTGCGGCGTGCGCAACCTGGCCATCAGCGAGGCGGCTGCGCCTTATGGCCTGTACTACGCACCCGACCCGTCCAGCCAGATCGCCTGCACGATTGGCGGCAATGTGGCCGAAAACTCGGGCGGCGTGCACTGCCTCAAATACGGGCTGACGGTGCACAACGTGCTGAAAGTCAAAGGCTTCACCATCGAGGGCGATCCGATCGAGTTTGGCAGCGACGCGCTCGACGTCCCCGGCTACGACCTGCTGGCCGTGCTGGTGGGCAGCGAGGGCATGCTGGCCGTGACCACCGAAGTGACCGTCAAGCTGGTGCCCAAGCCCCTGCTGGCGCGCTGCATCATGGCCAGCTTTGACGATGTGCGCAAAGCCGGTGACGCGGTGGCCGCCGT
>JACCDU010885053.1_pt1 | contig 40917 bp, 37 predicted proteins | sample 7446081 | NCBI WGS metagenome assembly JACCDU01 (sample SAMN15323447, study PRJNA562643) | freshwater metagenome | isolation source: river surface water | place: USA:Blue River Watershed | collected 2017-08-17
CGGGAGAATTCAGAAGCCGAGAAGCCGGAAACCGATCCCAATCCGTTTAGCAGGAAACCCGGAAGCCAGGAAATCTGTGGGAGGGGCTTCACGCCCCGACTGCTCCCGCCTCCCCTTCGTCACCCTCCCCGTGCGGGTCCCGGTCTGACCACGGCGGCCGCCCCGCCGAAAACCGCCTCACTATCCCTCCGCCGCATCCGCTTCCCCGTAGCGGAACGGCGGAGCCGTTTCGCCCTCGACTCCCCGCCCTCCGCTTCGCGTTCTCACCCGCGCCCCGCGCGACGCTTGCCCGACCGTGCCGCGCCCCCCACCGTCGCGGCGCCCATGTTCGCAAACGCCTTCCGCCGCATCGACGACGTCCTCTGGAAAGAAGCCGGCTGCACCACCGAGCTCGACTACACCGAGCAGACCTCCTGGCTCCTCTTCCTCAAATACCTCGACGGCCTCGAACAGGACCGCGCCGACTAGGCCGCCCTCTCCGGCAGGAAATACACCCACCTCCTCGACGCCCCCTACCGCTGGGAAACCTGGGCCGCGCCCAAGAAAGCCGACGGCACCCTCGACCACAACCGCGCCCTCGTCGGCCCCGACCTCGTCGACTTCGTCGACCAGAAACTCTTCCCCTACCTCAAGGGTTTTAAGGCCAAGGCCGCCGGCCCCGACACCCTCGACTACAAGGTCGGCGAAATCTTCTCCGAGCTGAAGAACCGCATCCAGAGCGGCTACAACCTCCGCGAGATCATCGACGCCATCGACGGCCTCCGCTTCCGCTCCCAGACCGAGAAGCACGAGCTCTCCCACCTCTACGAGGCCAAGCTCAAAAACATGGGTAACGCCGGTCGCAACGGCGGCGAATACTACACCCCGCGCCCCCTCATCCGCGCCATGATCCGCGTCACCGCCCCGCGCATCGGCGAGACCATCTACGACGGCGCCGTCGGCTCCGCCGGCTTCCTCTGCGAGGCCCACGACTACCTCCGCGCGTCCAAGCCCCTCACCACCGCCGATCTCGAGCGCCTCCAGACCCGCACCTTCTACGGCAAGGAGAAGAAGTCCCTGGCCTACGTCATCGCGATCATGAACCTGATCCTCCACGGGATCGACGCGCCGAATATCGTCCACACCAACACCCTCGCGGAAAACCTCGCCGACATCCAGGACCGCGACCGCCACGACGTCGTCCTCGCCAACCCGCCCTTCGGCGGCAAGGAGCGCGCCGAGGTGCAGCAAAACTTCCCCATCCGCACCGGCGAGACCGCCTTCCTCTTCCTCCAGCACTTCATCAAAATGCTCCGCGCCGGAGGCCGCGCCGCCATCGTCATCAAAAACACCTTCCTCTCCAACACCGACAACGCCTCCGTCGCCCTCCGCAAAAAACTCCTCGCCGAGTGCGACCTCCACACCGTCCTCGACTGCCCCGGCGGCACCTTCCAGGGCGCGGGCGTCAAAACCGTCGTCCTCTTCTTCACCAAGGGCGCGCCCACCCGGAAGACTTGGTTCTACCAACTCGATCCCGGCCGCAACCTCGGCAAAACCAACCCCCTCAACGACGCCGATCTCGCTGACTTCGTCGCCCTGCAAAAGACCTTCGCCGACTCCCCGAAGAGCTGGAGCGTGGACGCCGCCGCCATCGACCCCGACACCGCCGACCTCTCGGTCAAAAACCCGAACGGCGGCGAGGCCGTCGCCCACCGCAGCCCGAGCGAAATCCTCGACGAAATCGCCGCCCTCGACGCCGAATCCGCCGAGGTCCTCAACGGCATCCGGGAGCTGCTATGAAGAGCGGGTGGAAAAACACGGCGATCGGTGCGGTGTGCGAAATTGTTAACGGCGGCACGCCAAAGACAGGCGTCCCAGAATATTGGGGCGGTCAACATCGCTGGGTAACCCCGGCAGAGATGGGCAAACGCCCCAGCCCTTATATCGACGACACCGAGCGTAAGATCTCGGATCTCGGTCTCCGCGACAGTTCGGCGCGGATGTTGCCCCCACGGTCCGTGATACTCTCTTCACGCGCTCCGATTGGACATCTGGTCATCAACACCGAGCCCATGTCCACAAACCAAGGCTGCAAAGGTTTGGTTCCGAGCGCGGCCGTTCACACCGAATTCCTCTACTATTACCTGAGCAGCATCGTCGATTTGCTCAACTCCCTCGGAACGGGCGCGACGTTCAAAGAGTTGTCGGGCGGAAAGCTGAAAGAAGTTCCGATTCCGCTCCCCCCGCTCCCCGAGCAGCGACGGATCGTGGGCATCTTGGACGAAGCGTTTGCCGGCATCGCCACCGCCAAGGCCAACGCCGAAAAGAACCTCCAAAACGCCCGCGCCCTCTTCGAAAGCCACCTCCACGCCGTCTTCACCCACCGCGGCCCCGGCTGGGTTGAGACCAAACTGGATCATGTCACTGATCTTATCACCTGCGGGGTCGCCAAACGTCCCGACTACGTGCCGAGCGGTGTCCCGTTTCTATCCGCGAAAAACGTAAAGAACGGGCAGGTGATTTGGAGCGGCTACCAGTTTATCACCGAGGAGGCGCACCGCGCGCTGACGAAGCACAACAAGCCGCGAAAAGGAGATATCCTTTACACCCGCGTCGGCAGCTATGGTGAGGCTGCGATCGTCGATCGAGAAATGGAGTTCAGCGTGTTCGTCAGCCTGACTCTGATTAAGCCGAAGAAGTCTCTGCTGAATGTGTTTCTTAAACATTATCTGAACTCCTCGATGATCAAAGAGCTGGCGGCGGCCAGTATCACAGGTGTCGGCGTCGGAAACCTGAACGTTGGGGCTGTGCGAGAATTTCCTATCCATCTTCCTTCATTCGAAGACCAGGAAGCCATCACCGCCCGCCTCGACGCCCTGCAAACCGAGACGCGCCGCCTGGAAGCGCTCTACGCGCGCAAGCTCGCCGCGCTCGACGAGTTGAAGGCCTCCCTCCTCCACCAAGCCTTCTCCGGCCACCTCTGAGCCTTCTGGACCCAAAACTTGCCCAAAACTGGACTCATCCGCCGGTCACTCCGCCGATATCTCCACGCTTTCGACACGTCCGCCGAACATGTCGATTTCATGCAGTTTCATCGACACGTTTCGCCGACATGTCGATGCGATCACCATATCGGGCACGACATGTTTATTTTTATACAAAAAATCGACACGTCGTCTTGACCTGTCGATTTCGTAAACACATCGTCCGGATATGTCGCCAAATGCCGAAAATTTCGACAAGTCCAAGACTTGGCGTCGTGATCTGCCTTATAACGAATTACCTGCGTTGCCGCCCCAGGTCGATCTGGAGACGAAAGCCGTGCTCAAACAGTGCATCACCGCACGGGCTGCCTTGGCCGAGCTAAAGCAGGCAGCCGAATTGATTCCCAATCAGAGCGTGCTCATCAACACGCTGCCACTCTTGGAAGCGCAGGCCAGTTCCGAGATCGAAAACATCGTAACGACCACGGACCGGCTGTTTCAATTTCGACAGGCCAACGAACAGGCCGCCGACCCTGCCACCAAGGAGGCGCTTCGCTACAGCCGGTCGCTGCTGGAGGGTTTTCGCTCACTCGCCCAGCAACCCCTTTGCACTCGCACCGCGGAATGCGTCTGCACCGCCATCAAGGGCATGACCATGACGGTGCGCCGGGTGCCGGGCACCGCGCTCGCCAGCGACAAGACCGGCGAGGTCATTTACACGCCTCCTGTCGGCGAGGATCTGCTGCGCACCATGCTGGCCAATTGGGAGCGCTTTTTGCACGAGGCTGCCGACATCGATCCGCTGGTGCGCATGGCGGCGGCGCATTATCAGTTCGAGGCCATCCACCCGTTCACCGATGGCAATGGCCGCACCGGCCGCGTGCTCAACAGCCTGTTCCTCATTCAGGAGAATCTCCTCACCCTGCCGATCCTCTACCTCAGCCGCTACATCATCGCCCACAAGGCCGACTACTACCGGTTACTGCTGGAAGTCACGCAAAGGGGGGCGTGGGAAGAGTGGCTGGTCTTCATCCTCGCCGGTGTGGAGGAAACCGCCAAGTGGACCACCGGAAAAATCAGCGCCATCCGCGCACTCCAAGAACACACCGTGGAATTCGTCAAAGGCGCAGCCCCGCGTGTTTACAGTCGCGAACTGATCGAGGTCATTTTCGAAAAGCCTTATTGCCGCATCCAAGACCTCATCGACGCCAATATCGCCGCGCGCCAGACCGCCTCAATCTACCTCAAGGAACTCGTCGCGCTCAAGGTGCTCAACGAAATCACCTTTGGTCGGGAAAAACTCTTCATCCACCCCAAGCTGATGCAGTTGCTCACGAAGGATAAAAACGACTTCGTTCCTTACTCATGAACGAAGCCGAGACGCGCGCCGAGCTCATCGACCCCGCTCTCACGGCGGCCGGCTGGGGCGTCGTCGAGGGTAGCCGCGTCCGCCGCGAATTCCCCATCACCCTCGGCCGCCTCCAGGGCGCGGGCAAACGCGGCAAGGCCCTCACCGCCGACTACGTGCTCGAATATCGCGGCGTCCGCCTCGCCGTCATCGAGGCCAAGGCCCGCGACCTCCCGCTCACCGAAGGCCTCGCCCAGGCCAAAAACTACGCCGCCAAGCTCGCCGTCCGCCACGCCTACTCGACCAACGGCCGCGGCCTCTACGCCGCCGACCTCGCGACCGGCGCCGAGGGCGAGGTCGCGGCCGACTCCGCCGCCACCTCCGGCGCGCCGTGGCGTTTCCCCGCGCCCGCCGAGCTCCACGCCGCCACCTACGCGACCGAAAACCCGCTGCGCGACCGCCTCGCCGCCGTGTCCCCGCCCGACAAAAGCGGCACCTGGACCCTGCGCAGCTACCAGGCCGGCGCGGTCAAACGCGTGCTCGAAGCCGTCGCCGAGGGCCGCCGCCGTATCCTCCTCACCCTCGCCACCGGCACCGGCAAAACCTCCATCGCCTTCCAGATCGCCTGGGCGCTCTTCGAGGCCCGCTGGAACCTCTCCGGCGACAGCGCGCGCCGCCCGCGCATCCTCTTCCTCGCCGACCGCAACACCCTCGCGAACCAGGCCTTTAACGACTTCAACGCCTTCACGTCGTTCGAGGAGCGCGCCCTCGTCCGCATCCGGCCCGACGCGATCCGCAAGAAGGGCGCGGTGCCGACCAACGGCGCGGTTTTCTTCACCATTTTCCAGACCTTCATGTCCGGCCCGCCCGGCGAAGACGGCGAGCCCACGCCCTACTACGGCGACTACCCGAAGGACTTTTTCGACTTCATCGTCATCGACGAATGCCACCGCGGCGGCGCCAACGACGAGGGCGACTGGCGCGGCATTTTGGAGTATTTTTCGCCGGCCGTGCAGCTCGGCCTCACCGCCACGCCCAAGCGTAACGAAAACACGGATACCTACGCCTACTTCGGAGAACCCGTTTACATCTACTCGCTGAAAGACGGCATCAACGACGGTTTCCTCACGCCCTTCCGCGTCCGCCAGATCAGCACCACGCTCGACGACTACGTTTACACGCCCGACGACGTGGTCGAAGAGGGGGAGGTGCAGGTCGGCCGCCGTTACGAGGAGAAGGATTTTAACCGCGTCATCCACATCGACGCCCGCGAGCGCAAGCGCGTGGACCTCTTCATGGGCCTGATCGACCAGCGGCAAAAGACCCTCGTCTTCTGCGCCTCGCAAGACCACGCCCTCGCCGTTCGCGATTACATCAACCAAATCGCGAAGCATCCCGCGCCCGATTACTGCGCGCGCGTCACCGCCAACGACGGCGAACTTGGCGAGGAGCACCTGCGCAACTTCCAGGACAACGAGAAGACGCTGCCCACGATCCTGACCACGTCGCAAAAACTCTCCGCCGGCGTGGACGCCCGCAACGTCCGCAACATCGTCCTCCTGCGTCCGGTGAATTCGATGATCGAGTTCAAGCAGATCATCGGCCGCGGCACCCGCCTCTACGACGGCAAGGACTACTTCACGATCTACGACTTCGTAAAAGCCCACCACCACTTCGCCGACCCCGAGTGGGACGGCGAACCGGTGCCGCCTGAGCCGCCCCCCGGCGGCGGCCCGCGCCCGCCTCGCGGCCCGGGCGAGGACGACGATGATGGCGGCGAAGGCCCGCCGCCCGGCGGTGGTGGCGAGCCGCCGCCGCGCCCGGCGAAACTCAAGATCAAGCTCGCGGACGGCAAGGAGCGCTCGATCCAGCACATGATGATGACCAGCTACTGGCACCCCGACGGCACGCCCATGTCCTCGGCCCAGTTCCTCGACCTGCTTTTCGGCAAACTGCCCGGGTTTTTCCGCGACGAGACCGAGTTGCGCGCGCTCTGGAGCAACCCCTCCACCCGCGCCGCTCTCCTCGAAGGGCTCGCCGAGAAGGGTTTCGGCCGCGAGCAGCTCGCCGAGATGCAGCGGCTCCTCGAAGCCGAGGCCAGCGACCTTTTCGACGTGCTCGCCAACGTCGCCTACGCCCTGCCCACGCACACCCGCGAGGAGCGCGCCGCCCTGGCCCGCGCGGGCATCGCCACTCGTTTCACCGACAAGCAGCGCGCCTTCCTGGAGTTTGTCCTCGCCCATTACGTCAGCCTCGGCGTGGACGAGCTCGCGCGCGAAAAACTCTCCGCCCTCCTGCGCCTGCGCTACGGCGCGTCCATCGCCGACGCCATCGCCGACCTGGGGCCACCCGTCGAGATCGGCCGCGCCTTCGCGGATTTTCAAAAATACCTCTACGCCGAGGCCTCCTGAGAGGGTTCGCCGTCCAACCGGGTCACACTCTTCGTGATTGGTCCGGTCAGCGTCCCGATTCGATATCCATCAGGCGCCCAAAAAACCGCGTGAGCTTCCGCGCCCGGCGCGGTCTAATCCCGCCGATGTCCTTTCTCGGCCGCCCCTTCGCCGCACCCCCGGCTCCCGCGCCCGACACCCCCGCCGCCACCGGCCCGGAGGCGGCCTTCGCCGCCATCTACCAGACGCACTCCTCGGCCATCTACTACCTCGCCCTTCGCCTCACGTCCGATTCCGCCGTCGCCGAGGACGTCACCCACGACGTCTTCCTCAAGGCCTTCCGCGCCCGCGACTCCTTCCGTGGCGACGCCTCCGTCCGCACCTGGCTCTACCAGATCACCCTCAACCACTGCCGCAATCTCCGCTCCGCCTGGTATCAGCGCACCATGGTGAACAACGCCGACGAGGTCATCGACGCCGGCCCCACCCCGCCTTCCGACGGCCCCATCCGCGTCCTCGAGACCAAGGAGCTCGGCGAACGCATCCGCGCCACCCTCGACCAGCTCCCTCCCGACCAGCGCCTCGTCCTCCTCCTCGCCGCCGACGAGCATCTCTCCTACGACGAGATCGCCACCCTCACCGAGCAGTCACCCGACGCCGTCCGCGGCAAACTCCACCGCGCCCGCAAGGCCTTCGCCTCGCGTTTCCCCAAGACCGCCTGACCCGCGCCCTCCGCCGCCATGGAAAAACCTTCCCGCCTCCGCCACCTCCACGAGCAGTCCCAGGACCAGACCGCGGAACAGGCCGCCGGGCACCACACCGCCGCGGCGACTCCGCCCGCGCTCGAGTTCGACTCGCCCGAGGCCCTCCTCCGCCACGATGCCGCGCAAACCCCCGCGCCTCCCGCCCTCGCCGACCGCCTCCGCGATTCGCTCGCCGACGAGCCCGCCCCCGCCACGCCTTGGTGGCGCCGCCTGCTCGGCAAATAGCCCCATGACTTGCTCGCGCGTCACCTGCGGGCTCCTGATCACGCTCGCGCTCCTCTGGCTCGCCGGCGTCTGCGGCCTCGTCGCCCTCGAACCCGCGCTCGCCCTTTCACCCCGCGAGGTCTGGCACGGACAAATCTGGCGCCCGCTTTCCGCCCTCTTTCTCGTGCGCGGCCCCGTGGACCTGCTGGTCAACGGCTTCGCGCTCGCCTGGCTCGGCGGCGCCCTCGAGCGCTTCTGGAAACCGTGGGAATGGCTCGCCTACGTTCTTCTCTGCGGCTGCGCCGCCGCCTTCGCCGCCTCCGCGATCTTCGCGCACGCGTCGACCATCCCCGCCGGTCCGGCTCCGCTCGCCCTCGCCGCGCTCGTCGCCCTCGCCCGGCTCGCCCGCGGCGAACGCATCCACGTTTCCCCCGCCTCGTCGGTCTCCGCCTCCGTCCTTTACCTGGTCCTCGCCGCGTTGCCCCTGGTTCTGCCGCTTGCCACCGGCTACCCGCTCGCGGGTCTCGCCCTGCTCGTCCTCTCCGCGCTCATCGGCTGGACCTACCTCTCGCTCCGCTGGCGCTGGAACGACCGCGTCCCCGCCCGCGCCAACGAATCCCGTCGAGGCCGCCACCTCGAGCTATGAGCCCCGACACCCTTCCGGCGCCTCTCCCCCGTCCGCCGCGTTCGCACCCCTCCGGACGCGCCGCGCTCGCCGCCCGCCGCGCCCACGCCGCCCGCGCCTCCCTCGCCTGCTGCCATCTCTGCGCCCACCACTGCGGCGCCGACCGCCGCTCCGGCCCCGCCGGCCTCTGCCACGCCGGCCCCTTCGCGCGCGTCTTCTCCGCCCAGACCGAGGTCTCCGACGAGCTCCTCCTCGGCCCCGTATTCGCCGTCGCCTTCTCCGGCTGCGACCTCCGCTGCGATTTTTGCATCACCGGCCGCGAAAGCTGGGACGCCCGCGCCGGCGAACCCACCGACTTCGACGATCTCGCCGCCCTCGCCTCCGCCGCGCTCGAGGCCGGCGCCCGCACCGTCATGATCCTCGGCGGCGAACCCACCATCCACCTGCCCGACGCCCTCGAACTCGCCTCCCGTCTTCCTGACGACGTCACCCTCGCCTGGAAAACCAACGCCCACGGCTCGCCGTCCTCCCGCGCGCTGCTCGACGGCATCTTCGACGTCTGGGTGGCCGACTACAAATTCGGCAACGACGCCTGCGCCGCCCGCCTCGCCCGCACGCCCGGCTACACCGCCATCGTGCGCGACAACCTCCTCTGGGCCGCCCGCGATCACGCCCTCGTCGTCCGCCACCTCCTCATGCCCGGCCATGTCGAGTGCTGCTGGCGCCCCGTCGCCGCCTGGCTCGCCGCCGCCCTCCCCGGAGTCGCCGTCAACCTTCGCGAGGGCTTCTGGCCCTCCTGGCTCGCCCTCCGCCACCCCGAGCTACAAGACCCCGCCTCCGAGACCGAGCGCGCCCTCGCCCGCCGCATCGCCGCCGAACACGGCCTACGCCTCGTGGCATGAAAAACGCCTCGCCCAGCAACTACGCCGCCGCCCGCGACGAGGCCCGCGGCTCCGCCGAGATCCTCGTCCGCCCCGACGGCCGCATTCTCGTCCACAACCTCACCCCCGCCGTCGCCGCCCTCCTCTCCGAGCTCGCCCCGCACGACGCCGACATGCGCCGCCGCGCCGCCGCCGCCTCACCCGTCCCCGCGCCTTGCACCCCCTCCTAGCTCCCTGCTCCTTCCCGCCATGAAACTCGCCCAGGAACTCCAGACCCTCATCCGCGCCCGCTACCCCATACTCTACATCGTATCGGGCGAGGAACTACGCGTGCAGGAGGTCCTGCTCGGCGTCGCCCGCGAGCGGCAGAAAAAACTCTTCGAGTGGAGCTACACCACCGGCCTCGTCCCCGCCGGCACCTCCATCCAGTCCCAGAAACACCGCAACGCCGCCACCCGCGACCCGCTCGTCGCCCTCGACCAGGTCATCGACCAGGTCGACCCCGCGATCTACGTCTTCAAGGACTTCCACCCCTTCCTCTCCAAGAGCAATTTCGCCACCATCCGGAAGCTCAAGGAGATCGCGCTCCACCTGAAGAACACCCACAAGACGATCATCCTCCTCTCCGCCACCCAGGAGATCCCGCCCGAGCTGGACAAGGAGATCACCGTCCTGAGTTTCCCCCTCCCCGACCGCGCCGAGCTCGGCGCCCTCCTCGACCGCATCGTCGAGGACGTCCGCCAGTTCAGCCAGGTGCGCATCGAGCTCGACGAGACCGGCCGCGACCGCCTCCTCGGCGCCGCCCTCGGCCTCACCTTGAGCGAGGCCGAAAACGTCTTCGCCAAGATCATCGTCAAGGACGAGCGCCTCGGCGGCGACGACGTCCACGAGGTCTTCTCCGAAAAACAGCAGATCATCCGCAAGAGCGGGCTCCTCGAATACTACGCCACCGACGAGACCTTCGGCAGCGTCGGCGGCCTGCCCGTGCTCAAGGATTGGCTCGAAAAACGCGCCGTCGCCTTCGGCCAGAAGGCCCGCGACTTCGGTCTTCCCCCGCCCAAGGGCGTCCTTCTCCTCGGCGTCCAGGGCTGCGGCAAGAGCCTCTGCGCGAAGGCCGTCTCCAGCCTCTGGCAGCTCCCGCTCCTCCGCTTCGACATGGGCCGCATGTTCGGCAGCCTCGTCGGCTCCTCCGAGGAAAACGTGCGCAAGGCCATCGCCGTCGCCGAGTCCGTCGCGCCCGCCATCCTCTGGGTCGACGAGATCGACAAGGCCTTCGTCGGCTCGCAGAGCTCCGGCTCGACCGATGGCGGCACCACCGCCCGCGTCTTCGGCACCTTCCTCACCTGGCTCTCCGAAAAGACCGCGCCGGTCTTCGTCGTCGCCACCGCCAACGACATCTCGCAACTCCCGCCCGAGCTCATGCGCAAGGGCCGCCTCGACGAGATCTTCTTCGTCGATCTGCCCGACGCCGCCGAACGCGAAGCCATTTTTCGCATCCACCTCGAACGCCGCCGCCGTCCCGCCTCCGGCTTCCGGCTCCCCGAGCTGGTCGAGACGAGCAAGGACTTCAGCGGCGCCGAGATCGAGCAGGCCATCATCAGCGCCCTCTTCGACGCCTTCGCCGAAAACCGCGAACTCGGCACCGAGCATCTCCTCGAGGCGCTGCGCCAGACCGTGCCGCTCTCGAAGACGATGGACGAACAGCTCAACCGCCTCCGCACCTGGGCCGACGGCCGCGCCCGCCACGCCAGCCTCGCCCGCCGCCCGCAGCCCGAGCGCGAGCACCGCCGCGTGGAGCTCTGAGTTTTCGCCCCACTCGCGCGTGAGGAAAGCGCCGCGGCCCGGTCTAACCCAAATCGATCCCGCGCCGTCATGCCCGCTCGCTCCAGCCGCCCGCTCTTATCCGCCGTCCTTGCGCTGACCCTGGTCGCGCTCTTCGCGCTGCTCGTCACCGCCATCGCGATCGAGCGCGCCACGCCCGAGGAACTCGCGACCATCTTCCACCTGCCCAAGTAGCGCAGACTTCCAGTCTGCATCCGAAGCCCTGGGCAGACGGAAAGTCTGCGCTACCATTCAACCCCTTTCTTCCGTGCACTCCCTACGCGCCTTTCCCACCCAGCCACTCCCATGAGCTGCGTCTGCATCCTCGCCCCCGTCGTCGTCGCCGCCTGGCCCGCCTTCAGCGCCGCCGTGGTCGCCGCCGCCGGCACCCTCGGCTACTCCGTGCTCGACGAGCGCGGCTCCGCCAAAGTCGTCCAGGATGCGATCCGCTCCGGCAAACGCATCGAGCTCGAGGTCGCCAACAGCGAACTCGTCACCGGCGGCCTCGGCCGCGACCAGCGCATCACCGTCCACCGCGCCGGCGTCACCGTGATCTTTTCCCGCGACGCGCGCGGTCGCGCCTCGCTCTGCGTCTTTGGCGACCTGCCCGATTCGCGGCTCCGCGCCGCCGGCGAGGAACTCTCCCGCGCCGTCGTGCAGAGCTACGTGTATCAGCGGCTGAAGGACGAGATGCAGGCCCGCGACTTCTCCGTCGTCGAGGAAGAGCGCGAGGCCGACGGCTCCATCCGCCTCAAGGTCCGCCATTGGGAAAACTGAACGCATCTTCGCACACACCCTGCGTTGCCAGTCCACCCAACGCCCCCTTTCCCCACGCATCCCCCATGCCCAACCGCGAATTCGACATCGTCGTCGCCCCCGACGGTCAGGTGGACCTCAAGGTCTCCGGCTACTCCGGCAAACGCTGCCTCGAGGCCATGGAGCTCTTCCGCCAGATCGTCGGCGAGGTGAAGTCCCACGAACCCACCCACGAGTTCTACGGTCCCGAGGAGAAGGTCCAAATCCACCTCGATCGGCGCCACTAGCCGCCCGCGAGCCTACTCGTGGTCGGGCCCGCCCCCTCGGGCCCGGTTCCCCGCTCCGCCCCCGGGTCCGTATCCGGCTCCCTGCTCCTGGCTCCCCGCTCACTGCTCGCCTTGCCACCCGCCGACCCCAGCCTCGATTCGCCCTACGCGCCGCCCCGCGCCGGCCACGGCGCGGGGGCCTGGCGCGCCTGGTTCGCCTTTCGGCGTCGCTCCCGCATCGGAAAGATCCGCCTAAGCCCCGCTTTTGGTGTCTTCCGCGCCGCGTGCGTCGCCGGCTCCACGCTCGGCGCCATCGTCGTCCCTTCGCTCGGATTTTATCTCCTGCCCAACCCCCTCTGGCGCCGCATCGGCCCGGCCGTCTTCTGGTTCGCCCTCTTCTTCGCGCTCACCGAATACGGCCGAGCCCCCGGCTCCGCCGCCTTCGGCCTCGCCGCGGCGGCCCACTGCATCGCCGCCGCGGCCTGCTCCGATCTCCACGCCTCCACCTACGTTCGTTACCCCCTGCGCGTCCTTCGCCGCTTTTTCGCCGCGCTCGCCGCCGCGGTCATGCTCACCTTGATCGCGTCCCGCCTCATCGCTCCGCACGTCATCCTCGTCGCCGGCCCAGAGGCTCCGCTCATCATAAACCCGCGTTCCGCCAAGGCCCCCGCCCGCGTCGGCGAACTCGTCGCCTACGACATCGGCGGTCGCTACTGGAACGGCATCGGTATTCGTGGCGGCACCTACCTCGGCCGTGTCCTCGTCGTCGACCCGGGCCACGAGATCGCCTTCGAGAGCGACCGCGTCCTGATCGACGGCGTTCCCCAAAAAACTCTCCACGGCATGCCCGCGCAAGGCCTTGTCCGCACCGAGGGGGATCAACTCTTCGTCTGGCCCGAGGCCGCCCATTTCCACAACCTGAATCGCGCCGCCGTCCCCGCCGACATCGGCCTCGTCCCGCAATCCGCGCTCGTCGGCCGCCCCTACACGCGTTGGTTTTGGCACAAGCAGAACATCGCCCCATGAGCCGCTTCAACAACCTCGAGCTCGGCCCGATCGATCGCGAAGAAAACCGCGGTGACCCCTTGCGCGACGAGGCCTGGCACCTCGCCGACGCGACCGGACTGTATCAGAACGGCCGCTACGATCTCGCCCTCCGCGCCTACTCCCGCGTCCTCGAGCACAACGCCGCCAACACCCACGCCTGGTGCGCCCAGGTCCGCATGCTCGTCGAGCTCGGCGAATACCGAGAGGCCAAGCTCTGGGTCGACAAGGCCCTCGAACGCTTCCCCAAGGACCCCGAGCTCCTCGCCGCCAAGGCCGTCGTCCTCGCCCGCGTCGGCGAGCCCGGCGCCGCCCTGGCCTTCTCCGACGCCGCCTTCGAGGAGCGGGGCGACAGCCCCTACGTCTGGCTCGCCCGCGGCGAGGTCCTCCTCTCCCGCGACGATTCCGGCGCGCCCTACTGCTTCGAGCGCGCCCTCTCCCTCCGTCCGCGCGACTGGATGCTGCACTGGCTCGCCGCCCGCATCCACGCCTTCTACCGCCGCTTCGCCCAGGCCCTCGCCCACGCCCGACGCGCCGTCGAGCTCGCCCCCGAGCGCGCCGTGGCCTGGCTCGAGGTCGCCCGCCTCGAGCTCGCCCTCGGCCTCTCCGGCCGCGCCCGCGAATCCCTCGCCCAGGCCGGCCAGCTCGACCCCGCCCTCCCCGGTTTGCACCAGATCACGATGGCGATCACCGACACCGGCCCCTTTTCCCGTCTCTTCCGTCGCCTCCGCTCCCGCTTCGCATGACACCCCAGCTCGACCGCCTTTTCACCCTCGTCGCCGAGTCCCGCGCCTCCGATCTCCATCTCATCGTCGGCGTCGCCCCCAGCCTCCGCGTCAACGGCGAGATCCTTTTCGCCGACGCCGGCCCCGTCACCGCCGCGGACACCGCCTCCACCCTCGAGGCCATGCTCAATCCTCTCCAGCGCGCCGCCTACGAGCGCGACTGGGAGCTCTGCGTCTCGCTCCACCACGCCGCCGTCGGCCGCATGCGCGTCACGATCTACCGCCGCAACGGCGCGCCCGAGTTCAGCATCCGCTTCTGCGGCCACCGCATTTTCTCCCGCGAGGAGCTCGGCCTCCCCGCCAAGGTCGACGAGCTCGCCCGCCGCCGCAACGGCCTCATCCTCATCACCGGCCCCACCGGCGCGGGAAAGACCACCACGCTCAACTACCTCGTCGACCTCATCAACCGCGAGCGCCGCTGCAAGATCGTCACCATCGAGGACCCGATCGAATACGTCCACGAGAACAACCTCGCCATCGTCGTGCAGCAGGAGGTGCTCTCCGACACCAAGTCGTTTTCCCACGCCCTCGTCCACGCCCTCCGTCAGGACCCCGACGTCATCGTCGTCGGCGAGATGCGCGACCACGGCGCCATCGCCACCGCGCTCAACGCCGCCGAGACCGGCCACCTCGTGCTCGCCACCATGCACTCGCCCAGCACCAGCCAGGCCATCGAGCGCATCATCGGCATCTTCGAGGGCAACGCCCAGCGCCAGGTCGTCATGCAGCTCTCCAACAGTCTCCAGGGCATCATCTCGCAGGAGCTGTTGCCCTCGCTCGACGGCGGCCGCGCCCTCGCCAGCGAGCTCCTCATCGCCAACGGCGCCATCCGGAATCTCATCCGCGAGAACCAGCTCCACCAGCTCGACAACGCCATGCAGACCGGATCCCGCGAGGGTATGCAACTCATGGATACATCGTTGCACGCCCTCTACGGCAAGTGCCGCATCACCTACGATGTCGCGATGAGCCGCGCCCGCCACCCCGATCTCCTCAAGCGCCGCGTCGCCTGAACCGGGACGAACCAGTCGAAAGCGAGGCGACGCGGTGAGATGCCGAGCCGATGCGACCGGCCAGACTGAGTCGTCACGGCTGAGCGCGTTCCCGCGATTCGCCGCCGGCGGCTTCCGCGCCGACGCAGGCTTCACGACCGCGCCGGCGATTTCTTCTCGGCGAGCTTCGCGGGCGCGGGAGTGGGTATCGGGGCCAAGAATCGGACCAACGCCTCGAAATCCAGCGGGTTCATCCACGTCGTCTCCTCGAACAACGCGGATTGAAAACTTTCCTGGGGGTCGAAATCCGGACGGGCGGTGAAAACAGCCCGCATGCGCGGCTCCTCCCGATCCGGCAGCCGCAAGGCCTCGCCGCGCTCCACGAACACGCAAGGCGTGCCGTCCGTCGAACGGATCACCGCGTCGGTCCACTTTTCATCTCCCGGCTCCACGAGCGAGACCACCGTCACCTCCAGCCCGGTCGCCTTCAGCTTTGACAACTGGGCCGGCAGATAACGGCCCGCCGCGGCGTCGTCCGGCACGCTGCAAATCACGTTCGCGCAGCCATGGTGGACTAGCACGGCCCCGAAACGCACCTGGTCCTGGTAGGACCAGACGCCCTTTTTCACCAGCAACACGGCGCGTTTTCGAAAAAACGGAGGCAGCGCGCCGTAGGCGCACTCGCCCGAGGCCAGCGCCTCGTAGGTCCCATGCCCGAGAAGCGCGTAGAGCTGCGCGAAATCCTCGCTCGTCCCGAGAAACTCCCGCTCCCAGGCCTGCCCCGGCGCCTCGATGCGGATGTTTCGTTTCGCCCAACGCGCCGGCCATTCGCCCGCCGCCTTGGCGTCGATCACGTCGCGAATGAAGCAGTAGGCGAGATCGTTGGCGTAGCGCCCGCCCGCCTTGCGGTAGTAGAGGTTTTGCGGATTCACGTCCACGATCGGACGCGCGACGCAAAACGCCATCGGCGCCCCTTGGTCGACCGCCTCCGCGTGACGCCGCGCCACGCGCGCGTTCCACGGGCTGTCCTCCGGATTGATGATCAGCGCCGGGATGCGGACCGCATACTGGCCGGGCGTGTTGTCCTCGCCCTGCGACTGCTCGAAGGCGACCACCGCGTCGGCACCAAACGTGGCCGACTGCGCCAGATACATCGCCATCACCCCGCCCGCGGAGTAGCCGAGGGCGACCAAGGGCGTTCCGGCCTCGCCATAGGTCCGTCGCGTCTCCGCCACGGCCTTTTCCACCACGCCAAAGACATCCGAGGCCGGGTAGACGTAGGACTTCCGCTGATCCCATACCTCGCGATCCGAGCCCTCCACCGAGATCGAGACGACCGCGCAGCCCAGCCGCACCACCAGCGCGTTGGCGAAAAACGAACGCGCGGTCCGCAGCTTTTCGCGCGGATACGGGGCGAAAAAGACGATCCCGTTCACCTTCGCCGCGGGCGCGCCGTCGCGCATCGGCACGCGCACGACGACCTCGACCGAACGTCCGTCCGGAAGCGTCTCCTGGTAAAGCCGTTCGTGGATGTTGCGCGCGCTGAAGTTGCCCGCGTTGTGGATTTTTTTCAGCCCCGACATATTGGGCGCCCCGCCCAGCAAAAGCGGTGTCGCCGCCCCGCAAAAAGCAGGAAGACAGCAGACGAGGACAACGTGGCGGAGAGCTCTTTTCATTGGGAAAGATTCGCGACGCCCGATGCCGCATGACGATCGGCGATGCGTCGAAACGTGCCTCGCATCGAAGCGGAAAGATCGGGCGCAAGCGGCAGGATTTCCGTGTCCGCCTCCGTGCGTGCCAAAGCCAGGGCAAGCAGGCGCCTCGCTTCACTCATCGCCGCCTCGTCCTCAACCAACCAGTAACGCATCGCGGTCGCCTCGCCGCCGTCGTCCGAGACCTGAACGAGGCGAGAAGGCGCGACGGACACGATGCCGGCCGGCCGCGCCGCGCGCACGAAATTCGCCGGCACCGGCCCTTGGACTCCGATTGCCACGACCGGCAGGCCTGCCGCGCACAGCTCACGCACGTCGATCGCGGGCCAGATGCCGCCGGGAATCTCGACCAATCGCCATCCCGCGCCGACCAAGCGACGGACGCCCTGCCCGGCCTCCCAGGAAAGTTCACCGCGCCCGCGGTGGTCGAAAAAAAACAGCGTTCCGACCAGCGACGCGCCCCCCTCCACCACTCGCAAGGCCCCCCCGCCGGGCAAGACACGTTCCTCGATCTGCCAACGTCGTATGCCATGCCTCGCGAAGTTCTCGCGCAGAAAGAGCTCTCCGGCGGCCAGGACGACCAGCAGCGATACCGCGGCAGTCCCTAGACCAAGGGCCGGCAGACGAAAACCGGCGCGGACGAAGCACCAGGCGAGCCACGCTAGCCCGCACGCCGCGCTTGACCGCATCGCCCAAACACCCGCCGTGTTCTGATCGAGGTCGTTGAACACCGCGCAGATCGCCGTGAACAGACAAGCCGCCGGAATCGCCCAGGCGGCCGGAGATTCTTCAGCGTCGAACGAGCGAGTCCGGAACGAGCGCGAAGCGGGAATCGCCGTCCAGACCAGACACCACGCGGGCGCCAGCCAGGAGATCCACGTCAGGATCGCCCACGGGCGTGGATCGGCGGCCAAGTTCAGCAGAGACGAGAGCGGATTGCGGAGGATGTCTCGTTGCGCCGCGCTGACGGGCGTCCCATAGCGCAAAGCGGCGTCCTCCGCGAACGCCGACACCGGCATCACGCCATGGAACCGGCTCTCCGCCGCCCGCATCAAAGCGGCCGTGGCGAAGTCGGCGCGCATGCCGGCCGAATTTCCCAACGACGCGGGAGCCGCCCGCCCGTGCAATCCCGCCCACGTCCAGATCGCGAGCGCGGCGCCCAGCGAGAGCACCGCCGCCGGACGGAAGGCGGGACGACCGACCGATCGCAGGCCCAGGACCGCGGCCAACGCACCAAGCGCCAGCCCGGCCCCGCGGGATTGGGTGAGACACAGGACCCAGGCGCAGCAGATGCAAACGAGCAGGAAACCGGCCCGCATCCGCGTATCCATCCGTGGATACGCCATCGCCGCGACGACGAACGCCGCGCCCGCCACGGCGGCGACCGTGTTGGGGGACTGATCGTGGAACGAGAGTCGCATGGGAAAACCCGGCCCGCCTTCGATTCGCGCCGATCAGCGCGCGAGGATCTGCCGCCGGGCCATCTCCGCCCGCAGGTGAAACTCCAGCACCTGGTCGCCCACCAGACGCAGCTCGGCGTTTTCCTCGAGAAAGCGATTCATGTCTTCCACGGCCTGTCCGTGCTCGCCGCCGGGGGCCGCGGCGGCCTCCGCCAGCGCCTGCGCCTGCTCCAGCCTCGCGTCCATCCGCCGCGCGCGACGCGCGATCTCGGCGAAGGACAGCTCCGCCTCGTCGCCGACCAGCAGATTCTCGAAGTTGCCCTTCCGCAGCTTTCGCACGAGATCGGCGCTGGGCTTTTCCAGCAGGCCTGAGCGACCGGAGACCGGCAGGCTCCAGCGAGTCTGCAAATAATCCAACTCCCCGCCGCGGCCGTCGGCCGACACCGCAAGCGGCCGGATCCCCAAAGCCGACTCGCCCTTGCCGATCCAGACACCGAACGGGCGTTCCACGTTGACCACCGAGACGTCGAAGCCGTCTCCGGCTTTTTGCGCGACCCCCCGGAGTTCCAAGGGCAGAAAGGGCCCGAACCGGTCGCGACGACCCTCCAGAATCTCTTTTTCCAGCGAGTCCAGAAACCAGCGAAGCCGGCGCTGATCCAGAGTCGCGCGCAGCCCCATTTTCAACGCGAGCTGCCGGAGCGGCCGCATCCGCTCGCACATCGCGGCGAGATAGTCCCGCTGCGCCGCGGGGAGATTCGCCCAGGAGTCGCACAAGGCCTCCCACCGCGCGGAGGTGTGCTCGAAGTAGGAAAGCGACGCGTTCGGATCCGCGCTCACCTCCATCTGCGCCTCCAGTCCGGAAAGCCAAAGCGGAACGGCCGCCCCGTCGCCGACGGGCACCACCACCGAATCGGGCAAAAAGCCGACGTAGTTGGCGATCTCCGCATAGGAGCCCCCGCGGTAGGGCGCCGGAGGCTCGCCGTTCGGATCGTAGAAAAGCCGGGGCCCCAGCTTGAAGTCGGTGGGCACGAATTCATCCGGCCGCCACCCCTCGGCCGCGAGGCGCGCCAACTCCGCGTTGAGCGCCCGCACCCGCTCGTCGTCCAAGGTCACCGCGTTCGTCTCGCCGGACACGTAGATCAGCCGCGTCTCCTCGGTGGTGAACAAGGCGCCGAGGACGGCGGGATCTTTCCAGAGCGCCGCCGAGAACTCCTTGATGGCGGCGAAGCCGGAGCCATGAAGACCGGCGGCCAAGAGAGCGCACACGAAGCGATGACGGCGGGGAATGCGGAAGGTCATGGGGCTGGGGCGATGAATCGGAAAGGGTCACCGGCGCCTGGGCGTCCGGGCGATCTTGGCGGCCAAGGCCTTCTCGTAATTGGAAATCGCCTCGTCGTTTTCTCCGCCCGGCAGAAGGACGAGTTTGCTCGCCTCCTCCTTGGGAATCAGCGCGCCGTTCCATCCATAGTTCGGCGTCTTGTCGAAGCCGCGCCCCACTCGATTGTCGATGACCAAGGTGCCCAGCTCCACCTGCGGACCCAGCGCCTCGTCGGACAAGGGCCGACCGAACGAGAGGAACCGGATCTCAAAAACATCCAGTATCTTGTGCTTTCCGCCATCCGTGTAACGAGCCACGCCCCGGTAGGCCGCCTCCAACTCCTCCAACGTCTTTGGCTCGCCCTCGAGCAAGTTGACGTAGCGGCAGCTCTCGCTCCCGTTGGTCCAACAGCTGAATCGCTTGATCAGCAGGCCCTCTTTCAATCGCAGAAAATCCGCGGTCAACGCGCCGCCCGCGCTGTTGCGGATCTCGAAATGGCCCTGGGCGTCCATGCCTTGCTCGACCACCGGCGCCTTCGTGGCGACCCCGTCGAGGTAGATCTCGAAAAGCGAGCGCCCCATGTCCGAGCTGGTGCTCAGAAACGCGACGGGCAGGGAGGCGGGCTTGTTCCCGTCCTCATAGACGCTGACGCTGCGCCCGCCTTTTTTTCGCACGAAATAGTTCCGACCATCCCACCACTCGTCACAGGCGAAACGCTCGTCCGAGTCTTCGCGAAAGCGGATGGAAAAACGTTCGCCCGCGAACGCGGCGATCGCGGAAAAGTGCGATTCGCTTTTCGCGCCGATCGTCCGAAACAGATCCGGCGTGGCCTCGGGCCAATCGTCCAGAATCCGACGATGCTGGACGACCAGCTCCCGCGGCACCGCGGGCAGCAGATCGCGTTTCAGCGCGTCTATTCCCGCGACCGCCGAGGCGGGGGCGATCGCATCCGATCCGCGCGCGATCATGCAGGTGAAGAACACGCCTAGCGCGGCGGCAAGCAGGCGAACGGAGTATGGAAAGGGTCTCATGGGTCGTGACGGTTGAGTCGGGGCGGACGGGCGGGGGAGAAAGGCGCGCCGCGAAGGGCGCGCCCGATCGTTCGGCGGACGGGACCGCTCAGGCTCCGGGAGGGCAGGCGCCATTGGTGGGGCCGGCCTTTTCGTTGCTGTAGGGAGTCGAGGTGGCGCCAGGCAGTGGCACGGCGGTCTGCGCGTTGCCGCAATCGCCGGGAGCCCACCACGCATATCCATACACGGTCTCGCCCTGGATATCGCAGTTGTTGCCCGTGCGGCTTTCGCAGCGCCCGCGTTCCTGCAACGGAACTTGGGAGTAGTAGCACCGGCCGTTGCCGCCTCCCGCCGCGTAGCCGGGGCCGGCGTGGGTGTAGAACACCCCGAGGTTATCGCCACAGTTGGCCTGCAACACCGAGGCCGCGCCGGATGCGACAAGCATGAGGGCGACCGTCTTCTTGATCTTGGTCATGGGTTATTTCGTTGGTTTTGAGTTACCCCGCAAAATGTAGTGCAGGGGAATTTTCAGCGAGTGACCGCCTCCGTAGCGGATCTCGATTTCCTCGCGAAGAAAGGGGTCGCCTCCCGTGGCGCGCTCCGGCTCGCCCGTTTTGGTCAGACGCAAAAACGGCGAACCGCCCTCGGTCGGCGCGCCCAAAACCGCGCGCACGTCCGACGGCGTCTGCACCTCCAGATCGCCCAGCCACCGGACGTCCCCCTCGATCACGGCCTCGATCACCGCCTCCTCACCAGGACGAACCAGACCGAAATCCAAACTACGCGGACGCGTCCTCACCGGTCCGGAATACTCCAGCTCGATCAAAAACGGCGCCGGCGGAGCGGGCCGATCACCCGGGTAAGCCGGCGCCATCCGAAGTCCCGCGCGGATCGTCTCCCGCCACGGCCACCGCTTGGTCACGCGCAGGCAGTGCTCCTTCATCAAGGGCGCGTCCACCTGCAACTCCAGCCGCGCCCCGTCCGTGTCGTTCAAAACCCGGGCGGCCAATCCTCGCTCCCGCCAGATCGGATCAATCTCCACCGACTCCACGACCACACCCGCCGGGATCTCCCGCGACGCCGTCGCCATGGCCATCTCCTCATCCAGCGAAAAATGCGCGGGAGCCGGCGAGAACTCCTGGCGCGGAGACACGTGCGCGACCACCGATACCGAGACCTTGCGGCGATCCGTCACAAAACCCAGCGACCGCGACAAAGCCTCCGGTCGAAGCACGTGCGCCGACGCCTTTATCACACCCGTATAAACAACAGGGGCATCGTGAAGAATCACCTCGGGCCGAAAATCCACCGCCAGGCACCCGCACGACGAATGAACGCTCTCGACCGTCTCGGGCGCCTCACCTTCCGCGGACTCCCATCGGATGCGAAACCGCAATTCGTCTCCCGCCACCAACTCTCCCAGATCCAAAATCCGTTCGGCTCCTTCGCTTTCGCCGCCCCGGATGACCAACTCCGGAGCACGTGCCGATTCAAAAGACTCCACCTCCGCATCCGCTCGCAGCCCCGCAGCCCCGGCCAAAATCCAGATCACACTTAAAACGCTCAGCCGCAGTCCCACGGCCCATCTCGCTTCGGTAAATCCCGTTTCGCTCGCAGATTCCCCCCTCTCCACAAAGGCAACCGACATGCACATGAAGCGAAAGGCATGCGCATGTATCCGTATAATCAATTAAGAATTAATACTTATCATTAGGAAATAATAATACAGTAAGATAATAGCATTACCCCCCAAGATAAAGCTCTCCAAAATCTAACGAAAACGAGAACAGGCACCGGATCGCCCAGCGAGGTAAGGCGGGGCCTCGTCGATCAGCACCGGCCACGCCTCCGTCAGCGCAAGCCCCGCCAACCGCTAGCGCAGATCTGCGCCGCGGCGGCTATCGCGCGTTTCGCCCTCGGGAACCAGAGCGCCTGACCCAATTGGCCTCCGATACCCTCATCGGCGCTCATCCGCCGATCATCTTCACAAGCAGATAAATCACGACCGCGCCGACCAAGCCGCCGCCAAAGACAAGATAGGCGAGCGACCAACCGATCGCGCCAAGCCGCCCCCGCCAACCGCCACGGCTAACCCTGCGACGCCAAAAACGCTCACCGACTCGGGACGGGAATGGAGTTTTCATGCCTCCAGGTTAGCACCTCGCGGCTCTTCCCGGCATCGGCCCGACTTCGCCCGCTTTCATGGGAGCAGAGACATAGGTGCGCTCCGTCGATCCCCCGTCTCCTCAAAGCTTTTCCTTGGCCACCCGCCCCGCCTACCCACACTCCCCCGCAACGATGGAAAATCTCACGCACCTCTTCGCCCAAAATCGCTCCTGGGCGCACTCGATCACCCAACGCGATCCCGAGTTCTTCCGCACCCTCTCCCGCCAGCAAAACCCCGAGTATCTGTGGATCGGATGCTCCGACAGTCGCGTGCCCGCCAACGAGATCATCGGCCTCCTGCCCGGCGAGGTCTTCGTCCATCGCAACATCGCCAACGTCGTCGTCCACGCCGACCTCAACTGCCTCTCCGTCCTCCAATACGCCGTCGACGTCCTGAAGGTGAAACACGTCATGGTCGTCGGCCACTACGGCTGCGGCGGCGTGCGGGCCACCCTCCGTTGCGACCGCGTCGGACTCGCCGACAACTGGCTCCGCCACGTGCAGGATGTGAAGGTGAAGCACGAAGCCTGCCTCTGCGGCCTTCCCAGCGAAAGCGCCCAGGTCGACCGGCTCTGCGAGCTCAACGTCATCGAGCAGGTTCAAAACGTCTGCCAGACCACCGTCGTGCGCGACGCCTGGGATCGCGGCCAGAATCTCACCGTCCACGGCTGGGTCTACGGCCTGAAGGACGGCCTCCTCCGGGACCTCAAGGTCAGCGCCGCCGCCGCCTCCGAGGCCGAGTCGACCTACAAGGCCGCCCTCGCCGCCCTCCAGGATTGAGCGCGCGGAGCCGACCGCGTCGGCCCCCTCGGCCCACCCACCATGCTTCGCCCTCTCCGGCTCGTCGTCGGCGCGTTTTTGACGCTCGTCTTCGGGGCGACCCTCTCCGCCCACGCACTGCATTTCACCCGGCTCGCCGTCGTCGTCTCACCGGGCGACGCCGAGCTGCGCATCGAAGCGAACCTCACGCCGTTCCTGGGCGACGACTACGCGGACTTTCTTCAATCGACGCCCGAGACCCTAGCGGCGCGCATGCCCGAGCTCGCGCACGAGATCCTCACCGGAGTGACGCCCGAGTTCGCCCCGCCCGCGGGAGAATGGCGTTTCGTCTCCTGGAAACTACCCGCCCCGCCAGACCCGCAAAACGGCAATCCCGACGAACTCGGCGCCGTCGCCTTTGTCTGGCGGGCCACGCTTCCCGTCCTGCCCGCGGACGCGACCCTCCACGTCGTCAGCCGTTCCGACACCCGCGTGGAGTTCCCTGTCGCCTGCTCCCTGTCCGTCGCGGGCGACTCCGGCGCCCTCACCCGCTGGCTCGAAAGCCCCGGTGACACCACCCGCCCGCTGACGATTCCCGCCGCATCGACGACCTCCACGGAAAAACCGCCGTCCGCCTCCCCCGAGACCTCCGCGCCGGGGCCGGGCGACGCCTCCCGCCTCGACACCTTCGCACAGCATCTCCGGCTCGGCTTCCTCCACATCCTCCCGCTCGGCGTCGACCACATCCTTTTCGTGCTCGGCCTCTACTTCCTCGGCGCGGGCTGGCGCCCCCTCGCCGCCCAGATCGGCACCTTCACGATCGCACACACCACCACGCTCGGTCTCGCCGCCGCCGGCATCGTCCGAGTCTCGCCCGCCATCGTCGAGCCGCTCATCGCGCTCTCCATCGCCTTCGTCGCCCTGGAAAACATCTTCCGTCCGCGCATCGGCGCCGGACGCCTCGTCACCGTCTTCGCCTTCGGCCTTCTCCACGGTCTCGGCTTCGCCGGCGCGCTCGCCGAACTGGAGCTGCCGCGCGACCAGTTTTTCACCGCGCTCCTCGCCTTCAATTTCGGCGTCGATTTCGGCCAGCTCGCCGTCCTCGCCCTCGCGTTTCTCGCGGTCGGCTGGTTCCGCCAAAAAACCTGGTATCGCCCCGCCCTCGCCATCCCCGCCTGCGCCCTCATCGCCGCCATCGGCCTCTACTGGACCGTCGAACGCGCGTTTTTCTGATTAGCCTGCGCAGCGAGCCCGGCCAGCCGCCGCGCGTGAAGCGCCGGCTCCATCCGGTCGTAGTGGCTCGGCAACACCGCCACCGGCCGCGTCTCGGCGAGCTTCAGCAGACTCCCCTTCGCCTGCGCCACGTCCCGGCTCAAAAACCGCGGCGGAGCATGCGTCGACCACGCGTAGCTCGCGAAAAGATCACCACTGAAAACCAGACCGCACGCCTCCGCCCGCTCCGCCACCAGCGCGCAATGTCCCGGCGTGTGCCCCGGTAGATGCCACACCCGCAACCCGCCCCAGAAGGGCAGCGTGTCTCCGTCCAGCAACTCCCCGCCGATCTCCGGCGCGCGATAGCGCCATCCGCCGAACCATCCCGTTATCCGGCCCGCGGCCTCCAAAACCCCGCACCCGCGCGCCGCGCCCGCATACGTCACGCGCTGCGCCACGTGCTCGCGATCCGCCGCATGCACCCATACCCGCGCGCCGGACCAGGCCTGGATCTCCGCCACCCCGCCCACGTGGTCCAAATGTCCGTGCGTCAGCACGATGTTTCGCAGCTCCTCCGGCCGTCGGCCCAGCCCCGCCACCACGCGCCGCAGCTCCCGCGCCACGCCCCATAGCCCCGCGTCGATCAGCGTCAGCCCTTCGCGATCCACCAACAGATGCGCCGACACCAGCCCCCCGCCCAGGCGCACCACCCGCACCTCGCCATAAACCAGCTCCCGCCCCGCGCGCCTTCCCGGCCGCGGCCCTTCCGCATTGTTCATGTCTTGCAGATTTGAGTTTCCCGCGATCCGCGCAATCTTCCGCCGCCTCGCCCCTTTGCCGGGCAAGCGTTTATCCAACCAAACCCATCCTCCACCATGAAAGTCCTCTACACCACCCAAGCCACCTCCACCGGCGGCCGCGAAGGCTCCTCCCGCAGCGCCGACGGCGTCCTCGCCGTCACCCTCTCCACGCCGAAGGAGCTCGGCGGGGCCGGCGGTCCCGGCACCAACCCCGAACAACTCTTCGCCGCCGGCTACTCCGCCTGCTTCCTCGGCGCCCTGAAGTTCGTCGCCGGGAAGGCCAAGGTCCAGATCTCCGCCGACGCCAAGGTCTCCGCCCAAGTCGGCATCGGCCCGCGCGACGACGGCACCGGCTTCGGCATCGAGGTCGCCCTCACCATCTCCGTCCCCGGCCTCGACCGCGCCACGGTCGAAAACCTCGTCCAACAGGCCCACATCGTCTGCCCCTATTCCCACGCCACCCAAGGCAACATCCCCGTCACGCTGACGGTCGCCTGAGCCGCGCCGGTCCTTCGCCGACGATCTCCCGATTTACCCGCCCGCCCACGCCGGACGCGACCCCGTGTCGCTCCGGCGTTTTTGCGTCCCTCCCCGACGCGCCCCCGCCTCCGCCAGCCCGGCCGCGTGAAAACAATCGCGCACTCCTTGCACCAATTTCCGCGCCCCCCCCGCCAACCGGCGCGCAGCCCTCCCCCGCATATTTTGGCACTGTGCGCGGTGCCTTTCGTCGACCTCTCCGGCCGGCCGGAACGGCACCCACGACCATGTCCACCGCCGCCCCTTCCGCTCCGCTCGCCGCCGACGCCTCCAAGGCCACCGCCCGCGCCACCCCCGAGTATATAACGTGCGACGCCAACGAGGCCGTCGCCTCCGTCGCCCACCGGCTCAGCGAGTTCATCGCCATCTACCCCATCACGCCGTCCTCCCCGATGGCCGAGTCCTGCGACGAGTGGTCCTCCGCCGGCAAGACCAACATCTGGGGCGAGGTCCCCAAGGTCGTGCAGCTCCAGTCCGAGGGCGGCGTCGCCGGCTCCGTCCACGGCGGCCTCCTCGGCGGCGCCCTCACCACCACCTTCACCGCCTCGCAGGGCCTCCTGCTGATGGTGCCCAACCTCTACAAGATCGCCGGCGAACTCCTCCCCTTCGCCCTCCACGTCACCGCCCGCGCCCTCGCCGCGCAGGGCCTCTCCATCTTCGGCGACCACCAGGACGTCATGGCCTGCCGCCAGACCGGCTGCGCCCTCCTCTGCTCCAACAACCCCCAGGAAGCCCAGGACCTCGCCCTCGTCTCCCACGCCGCCACCCTCAAGGGCCGCCTGCCCATCATCCACTTCTTCGACGGCTTCCGCACCTCGCACGAGATCGCCAAGATCCGCCCCCTCTCCAACGACATCCTCCGCGCGATGATCGACGAGAAGGCCCTCGCCGAGTTCCGCCTCCGCGCCCTCTCCCCCGACCGTCCCAAGATCCACGGCACCGCGCAGAACCCCGACGTCTACTTCCAGGGCCGCGAAACCGTGAACACCTTCGTCGACGCCTTCCCCGGCGTCGTCCAGGGCTACATGGACCGGCTCGCCGAGCTCACCGGCCGCAAGTATTCACTCGTCGACTACCACGGCCATCCGCAGGCCGAGCGCGTCGTCGTCTGCATGGGCTCCGGCGTCGAGGCCCTCGAGGCCGCCGCCGACCATCTCAACGCCGCCGGCCAGCGCGTCGGCGTCATCTCCATCCGCCTCTTCCAGCCCTTCCCCGTCGACGCCTTCCTCAAGGCCCTGCCCGCCACCGTCCGCACCCTCGGCGTGCTCGACCGCACCAAGGAGCCCGGCGCCGTCGGCGAACCGCTCTTCATGTCGGTGCTCTCCGCCCTCTCCCGCGCCGAACACCCCACCGCCGTCCCGCCCTCGCGCGTCTTCGGCGGCCGCTACGGTCTTGGCTCCAAGGAGTTCACCCCCGCCATGGCCGAGGCGGTCTTCGCCCACCTCAACTCCGCCCGCCCGAAGCACGGCTTCACCATCGGCATCCACGACGACGTCACCCACACCTCGCTCCCGTGGAACAACGACCTCGAGCTCGAGGCCCCCGGCGTCCGCCGCTGCGTCTTCGTCGGCCTCGGCGCCGACGGCACCGTCGGCGCGAACAAAAACTCAATCAAGATCATCGGCGAACAGACCGACTTCTTCGCCCAGGGCTACTTCGTCTACGACTCCAAGAAGTCCGGCTCCGTCACCGTCTCCCACCTTCGCTTCGGCCCCCAGCCCATCCGCGCGCCGTGGCTCGTCCGCCACGCCCAGTTCGTCGCCTGCAGCCAGTGGAACTTCGTCGGCCGCCACGAGATCCTCGGCTACGCCGCCCCCGGCGCCACCCTCCTCCTCGACTCGCCCTACTCGCCCGAGGAGACCTGGACCCGTTTCCCGCGCGACTGGAAGCAGACCATCGTCTCCAAAAAACTCCGCGTCTTCATCATCGACGCCAACGGCGTCGCCACCGCCGCCGGCATGGGCCGCCGCACCAACACCATCCTCCAGACCTGCTTCTTCGCCCTCTCCGGAGTCCTTCCGCAGGACGAGGCCATCGCCCACATCAAGAAGGCCATCACCAAGACCTACGCCCGCAAGGGCGAGAAGGTCGTGCAGATGAACCACGCCGCCGTCGACGCCGCCCTCGCCGCCCTCCACGAGGTCGCCGTCCCCGCCAAACTCGAGGAATGCGACGCCGCCCCCACCGCCGATCGCTTCGCCGCCTTCGCGCCCGGCTTCTTCCGCGACGTCACCGCCCGCCTCCTCGCCGGCGAAGGCGACCTGTTGCCCGTCTCCGCCATCCCCCCCGACGGCGGCTGGCCCACCGCCACCACCAAGCTCGAAAAGCGCTCCATCGCCCTCGAGCTCCCGCAGTGGGACTCCTCCCTCTGCATCCAGTGCAACAAGTGCGTCTTCGTCTGCCCGCACGCCGCCATCCGCGCCACGCACGCCACCCCCGCCGAGCTCGCCGGCGCCCCCGAATCGCTCACCACCGTCCCCTTCCGCTCCAACGAGCTCCCCGGCCGCCGCTACTTCATCCAGGTCGCCCCGGACGATTGCACCGGTTGCTCGCTCTGCGTCCAGGTCTGCCCGGCCAAGGACAAGTCGAATCCGAAGCACAAGGCCCTCGACCTCGTCCCCGCCGCGCCCCGCATGGAGATCGAGCGCGCCCACTGGGACTTCTTCGAGAAACTCCCCTCGCCCGACCGCGCCACCGTCGACCTCACCACGATCAAGGGCAGCCAGTTCGCCAAGCCCCTCTTCGAGTTCTCCGGCGCCTGCGCCGGCTGCGGCGAGACGCCCTACATCAAGCTCCTCACCCAGCTCCTCGGCGACCGCCTCATCGTCGCCAACGCCACCGGCTGCTCCTCCATCTACGGCGGCAACCTCCCCACCACGCCCTACTGCAAGGACGGCTCCGGCCGCGGCCCCGCCTGGGCCAACTCCCTCTTCGAGGACAACGCCGAGTTCGGTCTCGGCATCCGCCACGCCGCCGACCGCCGCCACCTCTCCGCCCGCGCCCTCCTCGAGAAACTCGCCCCCAAGCTCGACGCCGACCTCGTCCGCGAGCTCTCCTCCGCCTCGCCCACCGTCGAGTCCGAGATCGCCGAGCGCCGCGCCCACGTCGCCCAGCTCAAGGTCGCCCTCGAGGACCTCGCCCCGACCTGCCCCGACGCCGCCCGCCTGCTCCTCATCGCCGACGACCTCGTCAAGAAGTCCGTCTGGATCATCGGCGGCGACGGCTGGGCCTACGACATCGGCTACGGCGGCCTCGACCACGTCCTCGCCTCCGGCGCCAACGTGAAGATCCTCGTCCTCGACACCGAGGTCTACTCCAACACCGGCGGCCAGTCCTCGAAGTCCACCCCCATGGGCGCCGTCGCCAAGTTCGCCGCCGGCGGCAAGCCCACCGGCAAGAAGGACCTCGCCCTCCTCGCCCTCCACTACGGCCACGTCTACGTCGCCCGCGTCGCCTTCGGCGCCAAGGACTCGCAGACCCTCCAGGCCATCCGCGAGGCCGAGGCCTACGACGGCCCCGCCCTCATCATCGCCTACAGCCACTGCATCGCCCACGGATACAACCTCGCCCGCGGCCTCGACCAGCAGAAGCTCGCCGTCGACACCGGCTACTGGCCGCTCTTCCGCAACGACCCGCGTCGCGTCGAGCGCGGCGAACCCGCCCTCGTGCTCGATTCGCCCGCCCCGAAGCTCGAGCTCGCCAAGTTCACCGCCGGCGAGACCCGCTTCGGCATGCTCGCCGCCATGGCCCCGCGCAAAGCCGAGGAGTTCGCCGCCGCCGGCCAGGCCGCGCTCAAGACGCGTTACGAACTCTACAAACACCTCGCCACCCCGGCGACCACCGCCAACCCGCCCGCCACGATCTGAGCCAAACCAGAGCGACAGAGCGTCAGAACGGCAGACCGACAGCGCCAACCCGCCTCCGACCTCTGTCGCTCTGCCCTCTGTCGCTCCGTCGTTCTGCCCTCTGTCACTCTGTTCTCCGCCGCTCCGCCTTTCTGCCCTCTGTCGCGCTGTCCCTCTGTCGCTCTGATTCCACCATGGACCTCTCCACCACCTACCTCGGCCTCAAGCTCCGGAACCCCCTCGTCATCGGCGCCTCGCCCTGCTGCGACAGCCTCGACGCCTGCCGCCGCCTGCAAGACGCCGGCGCCTCCGCGCTCGTCATGCACTCGCTCTTCGCCGAGCAGGTCGAGTTCGAGGAAAACGCCCGCCTCCGCCTCATCGACGGCATCGCCGAAAGCACGCCCGAGGCCCTCGACTACTTCCCGCACTACGACGACTACGCCCTCACGCCCGACCTCTACCTCCGCCAGCTCACCCGCCTGAAGGCCACGCTCCAGATCCCCGTCGTCGCCTCGCTCAACGCCCACCGCCCCGGCGCCTGGATGGACCACGCCAAGCGGCTCGCCGAGGCTGGCGCCGACGCGCTCGAGCTCAATCTCTACGCCCTCGCCACCGACGCCGACGTCGAGGCCGCCGAGGTCGAGGCCGAGCAGGTCTTCATCGTCCGCCAGGTCGTCGAATCCGTGCGCATCCCCGTCTCGGTGAAGATCTCCCCCTGGCACACCGCGCCCGCCAACTTCCTCCGCCAGGTCGAGCAGGCCGGCGCGAAGGGCGCGGTGCTCTTCAACCGCTTTTATCAGCCCGACTTCGACCTCCAGGAACTCGAGGTCCACCCGCACCTGCGCCTCTCCGACTCGAGCGAACTGCTCGCGCGCCTGCGCTGGCTCGCCATCGTGTCCCCGCACACCCGCCTCAGCCTCGCCGCCAGCGGCGGCGTGCACACCTCGCAGGACTTCCTCAAGGCCCTCCTCGCCGGCGCCCACGCCGTGCAGGTCGTCTCCGCCATCCTCCGCCACGGCCCCGTCGCCGTCACCAGCCTCCTGAGCGGCGTCGAGACCTGGATGCGCGAACGCGAATACGCCTCCGTCGAGCAGCTCCGCGGCGCGCTCAACCTCGCCCACTGCCCCAACGCCGAGGCCCACGAACGCGCCAACTACCTCCAGGTCCTCCAGAGCTGGCGCGTCTAAGCTCGAATACTGAACCACCTCCGAATTTCTGGATGCACCGGCGCCGTCCGGTCCGCATCGCACCGCGTCCGCAAACAACACCCAGCTCGTCCCGCCAAGGCGCGGAATAATCCGGTTCCGGAGACGCCGGCCATAAGCGTCCCCGCCGTAGCGGAACGGCGGTGCCGTTTCGTCCTCCCGCCCGCGGCGCGCTCCGACCTTGCCGGCGCGCCGCGCCCTCCGCAGCGTCGCCTCGCCCGTCCGGCCCCTTCCGTGCTTCGCCCCAGCTCGCTGCTTTCCAAGTTTCGCCTCTTCCTCGCCCTCGCGCGGCCCTTCTGGCGCTCCGAGGAACGCTGGCCCGCCCGCATCCTGCTCGGCTCGGTCGTCCTCCTGACCCTCGCGCAAAACTGGATCGCCGTCCGCCTCTCCTACTGGAAGCGCGACTTTTTCGACACCATCCAGCACGGCGACTACGCCTTCTTCGTGAACCTCGGCGTCGCCATGCTGGGGTTCATCTTCTTTTCCATCAGCTTCTGGCTAGCCGAGGACTACCTCTTCTCCTCGCTCAAGATCCGCTGGCGCCGCTGGATGACCGATCGCTACCTTCGCGACTGGCTCGGCGACCGCGCCCACTACCTCGGCCAGCTCGACGGCCACGAGGGCGACAACCCCGACCAGCGCATCAGCGAGGATATCCGCGCCTTCGTCTTCACGACCCTCGACCTCGGCATGCAGCTCTTCGGCGCCGTAGTCGGTCTCGGCGCCTTCGTCGTCATCCTCTGGAATCTCTCCTCCGGCGACGCCCACGCCAATCCCCCCGCCTACCCCTTTCCCGCCCTGCCCGGCCACCTCGACTGGCTCACCCCGATCGTGATCGCGATCTGGGGAGGCTACGTCGCCTTCACGTCCTTCGTCGCGTCCGTCCCCGGCCACCTCGTCTGGATCTGCCTCGTCTACTCCCTTCTCGGCATGTGGCTCGTCGGCCGCGTCGGCCGCCCCATCATCGGCCTCCAATACGAGATGCAGAAACTCGAGGCCGACTTCCGTTTCGGCCTGGTCCGCCTGCGCGAGAACGCCGAGAGCACCGCGCTCGCCGACGGCGAACCCGCCGAGCGCCGCAGCCTCGGCGCGAGCTTCGGCCGCATCGTCGGCAACTTCAACGCCACCCTCATCCGCCGCATCCATCTCAACGCCTTCAAGTCGGTCTACTACCGGCTCTCCGAGGTCGTGCCGCTTTTCCTCTCCGCCCCGCGCTTCTTCGCCGGCGCCATCTCCCTCGGCCAGCTCCTCCAGCTCTCCGACGCCTTCGGCCGGGTGCAGAGCAACCTCAATTTCTTCATCAACGCCTACGAGACCATCGCCCAGTGGTGGGCCATCACCCAGCGTCTCGACGGCTTCCAGCGCGGCATCGAGCACTCCCGCCGTCTCCGCGAGGCGCAGCGCGAGGTCTACGCCGGCGGCAAACGCGACGACGTCCTCCACGTCGACGAGCTCGCCCTCTACCGCCCCGACGGCAAACTCCTCCTCGCCCCGTTCAGCTTCGCCATCGCGCCCGGCGATTCCGTGCTCGTCACCGGTCCCTCCGGCAGCGGCAAAAGCACCATCCTCCGCGCCCTCGTCGGTCTCTGGCCCTACGAGCGGGGACACATTCTCCAACCGCGTCCCTTCGACCTCATGGTCATGCCGCAGAAGCCCTACCTGCCCATCGGCACCCTGCGCGCCGCCCTTTCCTACCCCCGTCCGCCCGAGACCTACCCCGACGACAAACTCGTCCACGCGCTCACCCTCGTCGAACTCGCGCCCCTCTCCGTCCGCCTCGACGAAAGCGCCCACTGGGCCCAGAGCCTCTCCGGCGGCGAACAACAACGCCTCGCCCTCGCCCGCGTCTTCCTCCAACGCCCCGCCTGGCTCTTCCTCGACGAGGCCACCGCCGCCATCGACGAGGGCGCCGAGCTCGCCTTCTACCACAAGCTTCGCGCCGCCCTGCCCGGCCTCACCTACGTCACCATCGCCCACCGCGGCAGCCTGCGCAACGTCCACGCCCGCCACTTCAAGATAGAGCACCGCCCCGACGGCGCCCTCGCCCTGCGCGAAGACGACGCCCCGCCCATCCCGCCGACTTAGTCAGAACGAAAGAGCGACAGAGGACGGACCGGCAGAGACCTTGAACCGCTCCGCTATCGATACCCGATAAACGGAGCCGTTTCCCACTACTCCGTCTTCCGCCCTCCGTCGCTCCGTAGCTCCGTCATTCTGCCGTTCCGTCGTTCTGTCGCTCCGTCGTTCTCACGCCCAGACGAAGAGACACCCGCCTCAGGCGCGCGTCTCTTCGTCCTCGTCCTCGTCGTCCGCCGTTTTCGGCAGGGGCGTGGCGAGGATCTTGTCGATGCGATGCCGGTCCATGTCGATCACCTCGATGCGCCAGCCCGCGTGGTCGAAATGATCACCCGCGCGCGGGATCCGCCCGAAATAGGTCATCACGAAGCCGCCCGCCGTCTTGAACTCCGCCGTGTCCTCGTGCGGCAGCTCGTCCAGATCGAGCAGCTTCTTGAACTCCGGCGTGAGCAACGTCGCGTCGATCAGCCACGATCCGTCCTCGCGCTTGCGCGCCTCCGGCGCCGCGCGCCGCCCCTTTTCCGGCATGTCGCCCGCGATCGCCTCCATCACGTCGATCATCGTCACCAGTCCCTGGATCGCGCCGAACTCGTCGGTCACCAGCGCCAGATGCTGCCCCGTCTTGCGAAACTGCTCGATCAGGTGGATCACCGTCATCGACTCCGGAATGATCAAGGGCGGCGCCATCACGCTGCGCAGATCCGCCGGCAGGCCGAAGGCCGTGTTGGCCCAGATCGCCTTCACCGTCACCACGCCCACCACCTGGTCTCGATGGATCGCGTAGACGGGATAGCGGGAATGTCCGCTCGTCACGATCTTGCGCCAGTTCACCTCCTCCGGGTCGTCGAGGTTGAGAAAAACCATCTTCGGACGCGGAGTCATGATCGCCGTCACGCTCAGCTGGTCCAGTTCGAGCACGCCCGCCACCATCGTGGTCTCAGTCGGGTTGAACGCGCCCGTCTTCAGGCCCTGCTGCACCAGGTCGTTGATCTCGCCCTCCGAAACCGACTGCACCTGGGACTGCCCGAGTCCGAAAAGCTTCAGGATCGCGTCCGTCGCCCACGAGAGCGCGTGCACCACGAAGGAGGTCCCCCGCGTCAACGCGCCGATCGGCCCCGCGACCATCCGCGAGATGCCGTCCGGATTCGCCAGCGCCACCCGCTTCGGCACCAGCTCGCCCACCACCACCGAGGCCAGCGTGATCGCCACCACCACGAGCGAAAACGCGATCTTGTCCGCATGCGGCGCCAGCGGATCGAAACGCGCGATCCACTCCATCAACACCGCCTTGGTGTGCTCGCCCGCCGCCGCGCCCTGCAGGATCGTGATCAGCGTGATCCCCACCTGCACCGCCGAGAGGAAACGGTCCGGCCGCTCCGCGAGCTCCAGCGCGCGGCGCGCCTTGCGATCGCCCCCCTCCGCCAGCTCGCGCAGACGCGTCTTCCGCGCCGAGATCAGCGCGGTCTCCGACATGGAAAAAAAACCGTTGGCCAGCAGGAGCGCCAGGATCACGAGGAGCTCCGGTAGGATCGCATGCATAAATATACCCATAGCCTCCCACGCCGACCGCCCCGCGCGCAAACGTGTTTTGCGTTTCCCCTCGGCAGAGACCGTATCCTAAATACAAATACAACTTGACCGGCCCGCGGAAAACGCGCCATTTTGTTCATCCGGGGCTTGCAAAGCACGCGGGCGTTTGAATGCTGCCGCTCACGCAGCGCAAAATGCGCGGTGTCCGACGAGCCTCTCCCCAGGCCCCGTCCGGTGTCAGACCCAGAACCAAAACAAACAGGAGATACATCATGGCCACTGCCAAAAAACCGGTGAAGAAAGCCGCCGCCAAGAAGCCCGCCGCCAAGAAAGCGGCCGCCAAAAAGCCGGCCGCCAAGAAGCCGGCCGCCAAGAAGACCGCGAAGAAGTAAGCTTCTCGCCCTTCCTGACGACGCTGGCGTCGTCCTCACCGACCGCCGTCTCCTCGGAGACGGCGGTTTTTTTGCGCCCCCACCCGCTTCGCCCCGCCCGCGTTTGGGACTCGCCTGCGTCGCGACCCGCGCGAAACACTCCGCGCTTTCGCACCATGCGCGTCGTCATCCTTGGCTCCGGCCGCGGCTCCAACGCCGAGGCCCTCTGCATCGCCCAACAAGAAGGCCGGCTCGGCCGCGCCCGCATCACGGCCATCTTCGCCGACCGCGCCGAGGCCGGCATCCTCGCCCTCGGCCCGCGCTTCGGCGTCGACGCGCGCTATCTCGACCCCGCTCCTTTCAAGACCAAGCTCGAGGGCGAGGGCGAACGCCGCTACATCGAGGCCGTCCGCGCCTGCGCCCCCGATCTCGTCGTCCTCGCCGGCTTCATGCGCGTCGTGAAGCCCGGCTTCCTCGAGGCTTTCGCCGGCAAGGTCGTCAACCTCCACCCCAGCCTTCTCCCCAGCTTTCCCGGCCTCGACGGCATCGGCCAGGCCTTTCGCCACGGCGTGAAGATCACCGGCTGCACCGTCCACCATGTCGTGCCCGCCATCGACGCCGGCCCCATCATCGACCAGGCCGCCGTGCGCATCGAACCGACCGACACCGTCGAGACGCTCGCGACCAAGATCCACGCCGCCGAGCACCGCCTCCTCGTCGACGTCGTCGCCCGGCTCAGCCTCGGCGCGGGCGCGTAGACCGTCCGCCGCCCCGGTGCGCGCCTTCGCGGCCGGACGTCATCCGGAAAAAACCTCAGCCGCGCGATAAGTCCGGCGCGTTTCATGCAACCGGAGGCGGCGGCATGACACCCGAACCCGCCTCCCGTTCCGACTTCACGCTGATCCGATTCACCCCGGCGCGGAACGCCGGCGGCCTGCAGACCCAGCATCGCGAGATCCTCGGCGGCTTCACCGACGCCGAGGCCGCCTTTGAGACCGCCAAGAAGCGCGCCTGGCAGGCGCTCTGCCGGCTCGCGCAACTCGCCGACTCCGCCCCGCTCGGCGGCGAGAGATGGGATCTCGAGATCGACGACACCGAATGGGGCTACGATCTGCGCCGCAACGGCCGGATCGTCGACCGCTTCTGGGTTCACGACGCCCACGCGCGCGAGGCGCGATAAGAAAGCGTCCCGCATCTCCCCGCGCCGCGGGTCGCGCCTCCGAATCCATCCTTGGCACCGCCGACGCCGCCCGCGAATCTCGCCCCTCGCATGAAAACCAAGGTCTTCGTCGACGGACAAGAGGGCACCACCGGCCTCCAGATTTTCGAACGTCTCGCCGCGCGCGCCGACATCGGGCTCATCGAGATCGACGCCGCCAAACGCAAGGATCCCGCCGCACGCGCAGCCTGCCTCAACGCCGCCGACATCGCCTTCCTCTGCCTCCCCGACGCCGCCGCCAAGGAGTCCGTCGCTCTCGTGACGAACCCCCGCACCTGCGTCATCGACGCCTCCACCGCCCACCGCGTCGCCGAGGGCTGGACCTACGGCGTGCCCGAGCTCGGCGCCTCCTTCCGCGCCGCCATCCGCACCTCCAAGCGCATCGCCAACCCCGGCTGCCACGCCACCGCCTTCGCCCTCGCCGTGCGTCCGCTCATCCAGCGCGGCCTCCTACCCGCCGACCACCCCGTCACCTGCTTCTCCCTCACCGGCTACAGCGGCGGCGGCAAAAAGATGATCGCCGACTACGAGCAAAACCCGCCCGCCACGCTCAAGAGCCCGCGCCCCTACGCCCTCGCGCTCATGCACAAGCACCTCCCCGAGATGCGCGTGCACACCGGCCTCGCCCACGCGCCCATCTTCAACCCCGTCGTCGCCGCCTTCTACCAAGGTCTCGCCGTCACCGTGCCGCTCCCGCTGCACGCCCTGCCCGCCGCGCCCACGCCGCAAGCTCTCCACCACGCCCTCTCCGAGACCTACGCCGGCGAAAAATTCATCCGCGTGCTGCCCTTCGGCGACGAATCCGTCCTCGATGGCGGCTTCTTCGACGTCCAGGCGTGCAACGGCACCAACCGCTGCGACATCGCCGTCTTCGGCCACGCCGACCAGGCCGTCGTCATGGCCCGCCTCGACAATCTCGGCAAGGGCGCGTCCGGCGCCGCCATCCAGTGCATGAACCTCCACCTCGGCCTCGACGAGGGCCTCGGCCTCACGCCCTGAGTTCCCCCAGATAAGTCCGATCCGCCCGATTGGTCCGATCCGACCGATCAGCCCTTCCGCTCCCCGCTCCTAGCTCCCTGCTCCACGTCCACATGCCTGCCCTCTTCGAACTCAAATCCGAGATCTCCCCCGCCGCCGTCGAGGCCATCGACGAGCTCCTCCTCGAGCTAGGCCTCGAAAACTGGAGCCTGCTTCAAGACGTCATCATCAATCGCGCCTGGCTCGTCGGCATCTTCCCCGATGCCGACGCCGCCCGCGCCTCCTGGGCCGAGCTCGCGCCGCAACTCCCCCCCGAAGCCGCCGCCGCCACGCCCGAGGAGCGCTCCCTCGGCGACCAAGACTGGCGCGATAGCTACAAGGCCCACTTCAAGGCCTGGCGCTGCGGCCGCCTCCACTGGGTCCCCGTCTGGGAACGCGCCACCCACGTCCTCGGCGCCGGCGAGACCGCCATCTGGCTCGACCCCGGCCTCGCCTTCGGCACCGGCAACCACGAGACCACCCGCCTCTGCGTCGAGCGCCTCGTCGCCCGCGCCGAAAGCACTCCCCACCGCGGCCGCGTGATCGACGCCGGCTGCGGCTCCGGCATCCTCGCCCTCTCCGCGGTCCGCCTCGGCTGGACCGACGTGTCCGGCTTCGACAACGACCCCGAGGCCGTGCGCGTCTCCGAGGAAAACGCCGTCCTCAACGAGCTCGCCGGCGCCGTGCGCTTCTCCACCGCCGACCTCGTCTCCGGCCTCCCCGCCGGCACCCAGGCCGACGTCGTCCTCGCCAACATCCAGGCCGACGTCCTCCTTCGCTTCATCCCGCAGCTGGTCGACGCCATCGCCCCCGGCGGCCTGCTCGTCCTCAGCGGCATCCTCGCCCGCGAAAACGACCAGGTGCGCGCCGCCTACGCCGCCGCCGCGCCCGGCTGGCGGGTCGAGCATCGCCTCATGGGCGAGTGGAGCGACGTCGCCCTCTTCCGCCCCTAGCCATCCGCCCGTAGCGGAACGGCGGAGCCGTTTCGTCCCCCCCGCCCCGCCTCATCGCTCCGGCAGATAACACGCCGGATCGAAGGCCGGGGCCAGCACCGCGAGAAATTCCAGCGGCCCGCCCGCATCCGCGCGCAGCGCGTGCGGATCCCCCCGCGCGATCGCCACGACCGAGCCCGCGCGCACCGACATCTCCATGTCGTTGAGCGTCGCCACGCCTGTTCCCGACAGCACCACGAAAAACTCGTCGCACCCAAAGTAGCGGCTCGATCCCGTCGACCCGCCCGCATCCAGCCGGAACCGCGCGATGCTCAGCGCCTCCGCCCGCGCCACGCCCGCGCGCCCCGCCAGCTCGCGAAGCGTCACGCCCGGCGCCACCGTGATTTCCGCGGCCGCCTCGGGACCGAAGACGCGGCTGACCAATCCGCCCCCGCCACGGGCCGCCGGCCCCGCGCCCCCCGTCGCCGCACGCGACGCCGGATCATCCCTCGTCAGCGCCGCGATCGCCTCCGCCGCCTCCGGCCAGCCCGCCTGCAACTCGTCCCGACGGCCCGGCTCGTAGTCGTCCGGATCGAATCCCGGCGCCAGCGTGCATCCGAAAAACGAATACGCCTCCTCGCCGTCCTTCGCCGGCCGCGCCCCCATCCAGGTCCCCGCCGGCACCGTCACCTGCGGAGACTCCCCGCCCAGGACGTCCGCCCCGAAACGAACCCGCTCCACCCGCCCGCCGGGATGAAGCAACCACAGCTCCGCCGCGTCCCCGCCGTAAAAGTGCCATGTCTCGTCCGTCCGCAGCCGATGCATCGCCGAGAAGTCTTCCCGCGTCACCAGCGCCACGATCGCGTTCCCCGCCGACCGCGCCGTCCCGCCCTGGCGGATCGGCAACGCCGAGGCCGGCACGCGGGTCCCCGACACCCAGCGCAACGCGAACCAGGCCCCTTCGTGCGGGATGCGCTCCATGTTGTAATGCCGGACGAGACGCCCGGCCGGACCGGCCGGGATGACGGAAACATCTGGAGACATGGAAATAAGGGCGAAGTTGTTTTCGGGAAAAGTCAGGGGCGAAAAAAACGACGACTCCCCGGGACTAGCAGCCCGCGCACCAAACGCCCTCTTCGCATTCCTTCACGTCGCCGCCACGCGCCGACGCCCCGCGGGCCCCGGCCCTAAGTCTGCTCCCGTCGCGAACCCGGCCCCCCCGCACCATCTCCAGCGGCATCCGAACGACCCCCGTTCGATGATTTTGTCCCCGCCCGCTCGAACGCCTCGAAATTCGGCCGCTTGCGCGCGAACTCCAAAATCAGCTCCGGAAACGCCTCCCGCACCGGCGACTCCGCCAGATAGGCCTCCGCCTCGAGCTTCCGTCCGCGGGAGCAGAGCCCCGCATAGACATGCAGCTCGAACTGGAGTCGCAGCCGCCTCGCCGCCTCCGCCTCGCCGCGCGCATCGAGCAAAAACAGCAGCGCCTCGAAGGTCGAAAAACGCCCGTCGCCGTTCTGCGCCCGCAACGCGTAACGGCTCTTGCCCGCCATCGGCAGCCGCACGCGCCTTCCCCAGCTTTGCACCTGCGCCAGCATCCCGCCCGCCTGCGCCCAGCTCGCATCGAGCAAGAGCACCTGCAACTTCCGCCCGCTCGCGGCCTCCGCCGCCAAATCCCGACCAGGCAACGGCTCCCCGTGCGGATGCAGGATCCACAACTCGCTCGCCTCCGCCCGGACGATCTCCGACGGCGCCAGCGGACGCTCGCGCCGATAGAGATGCACCCGCGCCCCCTCCACCACGCGCGGGATCAGGTTGCCCGTGCTCGACGGACGGTGCGCCTCCAGCGCGTGCTGCAACACGTCCACGTGGAGCGGGCACGCCTCCGCCCGCTGCGCCGCGCAGATGCACCAACGCGGCGGCAGCTCGCAACGCTCGCAGCGATGCGCCCCTTGAAGCACGACACTTCTGGCCATGCCCTCATGCAAAACCCGCCCGCCGCCGGTGAGGAGCCTAATCCGCGCCTTCAGCGCCCTCGCGCCGCGCGCAGCACCGCCTCGGTGATCAGCTGCCCCGCCGGCCCGTGCAGGTTCGCCTCGGCCGCGTGCGTCGCCCACGGCAGCTCGATAAACACGTGCGGCACGCCCGCCTTCGCCAGCGCCGCCGCCAGCCGCTCGCTGTGCCGACACCACACCAGCTCGTCCAGCTTGCCATGGATAAGCAGCGTCGGCGGCGCGCCGGCGTGGACCAACTTCTCCCCGCTCGCGCTCCGAAACCGCGCCCGCGCCGCCTCGTCGTCCGGCCCGCCGCCCAGAAACTGCGTCATCAGCTTGTGCGAATTCAGCGCATCGTGCTCGGAGCGGATCGACCACACGAACTCCATGTCGTGACACGCATAGAGCGCCACCACCGCGCGAACGCCGGGCAATTTCTCCCCATACGCCGTCGCCGTCGCGATCTGCCCGCCCGCGCTCCGCCCGAACAGGGTCAAGCGCTCCGGATCGACGCCGAGTTTCGCCGCGTTCGCCCGCAGCCACCCGATCACCGCCCGCAAATCCTCCGCCTGCGCCGGCCACGGATGCTCCGGCGCCAGCCGATAATCGAAGGCCGCCACCGCCACCCCGCGCGCCGCCAGCCAGCGATTCAGGCCCGCCAGTTCCGTGCGATCCCCGCCATCCCAGCCCCCGCCATGAACGAGCACCACGCAGGGCGCCCCGCCGGCCTCCGCATCGCCCTGCGCCCGATAAAAATCCACCGCCCGACCGGCCGCGTCGAAAGTCTCCGCCGGCACCGCCTCCGCCCGCGTCGGCCAGCGCAGCAACCGCGACCACGCCCAGGGGATCTCGCCCGCGCCGAACACCTCGGTCAGTCTCGCATCCACCGCTCGGCTCATCCGCCACGCCAGCCAGGTCGGCCGGACAAAGCCCGCCGCCGCCAGCGCCGCCACCATCCCCGCCGCGCCCGCGACC
>JACCDU010117028.1_pt1 | contig 40889 bp, 30 predicted proteins | sample 7446081 | NCBI WGS metagenome assembly JACCDU01 (sample SAMN15323447, study PRJNA562643) | freshwater metagenome | isolation source: river surface water | place: USA:Blue River Watershed | collected 2017-08-17
CCGATTAAAGGTTTTTGATGAATATTATCAATAATTTGTACCTTTGGAAAAATTTTACGCCTACGTTTATTTAACCCCTACGAAATGAGTGTTTTAGTTAACAAGAATTCGAAAATTATAGTACAAGGTTTTACTGGAACAGAAGGTTCCTTCCATGCTGAGCAAATGATTGCTTATGGTACGCAAGTAGTAGGCGGGGTGACCCCAGGAAAAGGAGGAGGAACTCACTTAGATCGTCCTATTTTTAATACAGTTGCTGATGCAGTTGCTAAAACAGGTGCAGATACATCGATTATTTTTGTTCCACCCGCATTTGCTGCGGATGCGATCATGGAAGCTGCGGATGCAGGAATCAAAGTGATTATTTGTATCACGGAAGGTATTCCTACTAAGGACATGATTGTTGCGAAAGAATATATTCAAAACCACGACTGTCGTTTAATCGGGCCAAATTGTCCGGGTGTCATGACGGCTGATGAGTGTAAAGTTGGCATCATGCCAGGCTTTATCTTCCAAAAAGGTCGTGTGGGTATCGTTTCAAAATCAGGGACTTTAACTTATGAAGCAGTAGATCAATTAACAAAAGCAGGTTTAGGTCAGACAACGGCGATTGGAATCGGTGGTGATCCAATCATTGGAACAACAACGAAAGAGGCAGTTGAATTATTGATGAACGATCCAGAAACAGAAGGTATCGTAATGATTGGTGAGATTGGTGGAGGCATGGAAGCTGAGGCGGCTCACTGGATCAAAGCGGATGGAAATCGTAAGCCAGTTGTTGGTTTCATCGCTGGACAAACGGCACCGAAAGGTCGTCGTATGGGACATGCCGGAGCCATCATTGGTGGAGCAGATGACACTGCTGAAGCGAAAATGAAAATCATGCAAGAATGTGGTATTCACGTAGTTTACTCACCAGCTGATATCGGCGAAACGATGATCAAAGCATTAGCTGGAAAATAATTTAATAAGGATGATTCCTTTTATTCCAAAATCTGCTAGTCAATTCCCATACGGGAAGATTAGCAGATTTTTTTTATTGTTTATGTTTTTGCTTTCTTCAGACCTGCAGGCCGCAAAATGGCAGCAGGTAGAGCCCTTGGATAAAGCTTGGCTGGTCTATCAGCCCAATTTAAAAACATTCCTCCCTTATATTTCGGGAAAACATTACAGTTTTAAATCTAAATCGCTCGCAATTCCGCTTCGTGAATTTCCACACACCCACTTGCGTATGGAATTAGATGGGGATTATGTCCTTTTTGTTCAAGGCACATTTCATAGCCATTTGACAAAAGGAAAACTTTATCGGTGGTCCATCGATAGTCTGCAAAAGGTATATACCACTTCCAATCCACTCTACTTTAGTTTTTACCAAGCAAATATGGCCGGATTACCTAAGGAGGTTTTGCTGGAACGGAAAATGGAAACTGATCATGCGGCATTTTCAGATATGATGAACTTGCGCCAACGGAATGCCTATTTGTTTAATCAGTTTTTTGGTTCAGCGTTTCTTATGATTTTGCTTTTTTTGGGTGTTTTGTACGCGGCATTTCCACGCTATTTTGCGGCCTATTTTCGTTTTTCAGATTGGATTCACTGGGAGATCAAAGAAGAGGTATTGTTGAAGAATGCATTCGCTTTTCCTAATTTAATGGTGATTGGATTATTAAGTTTAATCACCGCCTGCTTCTCTTTTTATAATGGCCTATTAAATCAATCAAATGATGCTTTTTTTGAATCGCAAGAGAATTTACAGCGTTTTCTTCCAGCGATTGGATTTGTCTTATCTAAGATGCTTCTGGGCTTCGGGCTATTTGTGAGTCGCTACTTTGTGTATAAATTATTTGCTAATTTATTCCGACTGCCGAATATTGCGGAGGCTCATTATTTTAAAACGGTGCAAGCGAATCTGCAATTTTATATCGTCTTGTTTAGTTTACTGAGCTTGATTGCCGTTTATTTGGGGCCTATGTATCCAATGAATTTGACCTACATTTCTTATATCATAACTGGTTTTGTTATTTTAAGGGCGATCTATTTTTTCCAGGTATTTCGGAGATCATATCCAGTCAATCAATTGTCTTTGATGGCTTATTTAATCTTGATGGAAGGCCAAGTAATGGTATTTGGTATTCGGGAGTTAATTTTTCCGGAATACATGTAAGGGCAGAATAAAATTTGATAAAATTAGTCGTATATTTGCAGGCATTTTCGGGTAAAGGCCATGCGAAACTGCTTAATTTGAATATTTTATTATGAGTATAGTTGCAAATGTTGCTCAGCCAGATGTTAATCGGTTGAAAAAAGTAAAAAGTATCCTGGTTACTCAAGCTGCACCAGCAGATGCGGCCAAATCGCCCTATTTCGAGATTGAGCGTAAATACGATGTCAAAGTTGATTTTCGTTCATTTATTGACGTGAAGGGGATAGATTACAAGGATTTCAGAAAGCAAAAAATTGATATTTTATCACATACGGCAATCATTTTTACAAGTCGTAATGCGATTGATCACTTCTTTAGAATCTGCAAAGAAGCTAAGTTGGAGGTACCTGCCGACATGAAGTATTTCTGTATTACGGAGCAAACAGCTAATTATTTACATAAGTACATCGTAATTCGTAAGCGTAAGATTTTTACTGGAACGAAGACGGCTCTTGATTTATTAGAGGTAATTAAAAAGCATAAGACAGAGAAATTTCTTTTCCCTTGTTCGAATAAGCGTCAAAAAGATTTGCCTGATTACATGGGTACGAATGATTTTCAATTAACTGAAGCTGTCATGTATGAAACGGTTTCAGCGGATCTTTCGGATTTGGAAAATGTATTCTACGATGTAATTGCATTTTTTAGTCCTTCAGGAATTACTTCTTTGTTTGAGAATTTCCCTGATTTCAAGCAAAATAATACGCGATTAGCTGCTTTTGGCCCTACGACGGCACAAGCGGTACATGATGCGGGACTTATTTTGGACATTCAGGCACCGATGCCCAATGCGCCTTCTATGACAGGGGCCTTGGAACATTACATCAAACAAGCAAATAAATAGAAAAAAACTCCAAGTTGAACAGCACCCAAAATTTAGACAAATTTTGGGTGTTTTTTTATGGGATGTTATCCCGCGAAGCTTATTTTGTTTATTTTTAGCTCAGCTTTTGCCAAATCATCATCATGCAGGGATTTAAATACGTATTGGGCTATTTTTCATTTTGTTTGTTGCTATGCTGCATAAGCAAAGGTCTATATGCACAGCAGAATCCGGGTTTAAGTTTATATCACCTTAATACGCTTTATGTTAATCCAGCCGCAGCGGGTGCGGGTCGGGACGCATACATACAAGCTCATTACCGAAATCAGTGGACTTCCTACGAGACGACACAGGATGGGAGTGGCAACCTGGGTACTAGCATTGTCGGATTATCTCTACCGTTGAATTTCCAGCACTTAGGTATGGGACTGATTGTGATGAATGATAAGACACCGTCTGGGGTGGGCCAACAAGTTGTTCGGTTGCAACTGGCTTATCATTTGCCCTTGGTGAATGGGGGCCAACTAGCTTTTGGCTTTGGTTTTGGCATGCAAAGTAAATCTTTTGATGGGCGTATTTTTCGGGTGAGGGATTTGAATGATCCCTTGGCAGAAGCATTATCAGGCAAGCAAGTATCACAGTCAATGCCCGATTTAAATGCAGGAATAATGTATACGACCGATTTTTTGGAAATGGGACTGTCCGTTTCGCATGTGAACCAGTCGGCCTATGATTTTGGTAGCCCCAATCTGAAATTAACAAATGATTTAATTTCGACTGTTCATGCCAAAGCAAATCTTAGCTTGAATGAGCAATTTGAATTGAATCCTTTTGCACAAGTAAATTATTACCGAGGCGTCATTTTGCCTCAAATGGGAGCTAAAATTAAGTACCGGGATCAGTTTTGGTTAGGAACGGCCTATCGCTGGAATGATGCTGCCACGGTAATGGCGGGCATGTCCATGTTGGGGAATCGGCTAGATTTAGCCTATGCCATGGACGTGTCAGTGATTAATTCAGCCATCAAGTCAACTTTGTCTCATGAGTTGATGTTGCGATTTGTTCTGCCAAGTTTTCAAACCTCGTCTCGATTTGTTCCCATTAAGACCCCTCGATTTAATTAGAACATTCTTGAAAATGTCACAAAAAAATGGGGGTTTTGTAGATGAATTATTAGAAATTCCCTTAATTTTGAGGAATTTGATTTAATTGTGTACCCTGAATAAGTTGTGCACAATTTTATGAGATTGATCTCGTTTAAAAAAAAGATATAATAATTCGTCTTTATGAATTTTAAATTTGTTGGAAAGCCTTTGACATTCATGTTGTCAGCCCTTGCCTTAACTGCAATCCTTGCGGGTTGTGGCGGTTCAAAAGGAGGCTCAAGTAGTGCTAAAACCCTCAGTAGTTCAAAAGGATCATCCGCTTCTAAAAAGGGAATGTTCAATTTTGGTAAATCTGCTAAAGATGCTCCAGGCATTGAAAATGGGGAAATTGTCGCAAGTTCTCGTAAAGGTTGGAGTCAGCCTACGCCTTATGGCATGGTGCTTGTGCCATCTGGTAGTTATATGATGGGGCAAGCGGATGAGGACGTATCTCGATCTGGGATAAGCTTCAACAAGCGTGTAACGGTTGCCGCATTCTACATGGATGATACGGAGATTACAAACCATGAATATCGTCAATTCACGAATTCATTAATGAAGGATTCCGTTTCTGTATTGGGTGAAGATAAAATTATGTCTGAATACTATCCGGATACAACGGTTTGGAAGAGCGATTTTACTTACCATAATGGTGACCCAATGTTGGAATATTATTTCTCAAGCCCTGCTTTTGATCAATATCCTGTGGTTGGTGTTAGCTGGGAAGCTGCTAAATATTTCTGTTTATGGCGTTCCAAAATGATGAACGAATATCGTAAGAAGCAAGGCATGTATATTTTGCCTCGTTTTGAGCTACCATCAGAATCTGAATGGGAGTGGGCGGCACGTGGTGGTCGTGCATCTGCCAAGTATCCTTGGGGTAATCCCTATGTTGCTAATGCGAAAGGATGTTTGATGGCCAATTTTAAGCCACACCGTGGTAATTACGATGCGGATGGCTATGCATATACAGCACCTGCAAATGCATACGATCCGAATGATTTTGGTTTATATAACATGTCAGGAAACGTTGCGGAATGGTGTGAAGATGCTTATTCTGACAATGCTTCGGCTGTAACTTGGGATTTAAATACGGTGAATAAAGATGCTGATGAGCCGCGTAAAGTGGTTCGTGGGGGTTCTTGGAAAGATATTGCCTATTATTTAGAGACAGGTACGCGTGCTTACGAGTTGCAAAATAAGAAGCGTTCTTACATTGGTTTTAGATCGATGATGCGTTACCTAGGCCGACCAGCTTTAAAGAAATAATTCAAAAAAGATATAAAAGATTAGTCAAATGAAAGGATTAGAAAAATCAATCAATGTAGTTGCGAGTTTTGGTGCAGCCGTTGTAATTATTGGTGCATTGTTTAAAATCGTTCACTGGGAAGGTGCAAATGAGATGTTAATGGTGGGTATGTTTACCGAAGCCGCCATCTTTATTTTGTTTGGTGTGTTATATCTTCAAGCAAAACCTGAAAAAGAATATAACTGGGAGAATGTTTATCCAGAATTAGTAGGAGGCGAGGCTGGAGCACGCCCTGCTGGGAATGGATTAGCAAATTTGGCTAACCAACCAGGTTTAGGTGCGGAAGTTGTAGAAAATCTAACGAAGAGTTTGAAAGGATTGACGGATACCGCCAATAGTTTACAAGAAATTACTAAAGCTACGGGTGCAGCCAATGATTTTGTTCAATCCTTGAATGCATCATCTGCCTCCTTAGGTTCATTAAATAAAACGGTTTCTGACGCAAATGCTTCTTTAGGTTCTATTTCGATTTCTTCTACGGAAGCTGCGAAATATGCACAACAATACGCGAAGGCAGGCGACCAATTAGCTGCATTGAATGCGATTTACGAAACTGAAATTCAGGAATCTAGCAAGCATTTGAAGGCAATTAATGGATATTACGGTAACGTCAATACGACTGTTGAGCAGATTGCTTCTACCTCCAAGGATGCGGAGCAATTCAAAGCAGAATTAGCTAAGTTGAATGCCAACATTCAGGCATTAAATCAAGTGTATGGCAGCATGTTAACTGCTATGAAAGGATAATTATTGATTTTATTACAGCTTAGATAATATGGCTAGTTTAAAAGAAACACCCCGGCAGAAAATGATCGGGATGATGTATTTAGTACTTACGGCATTGCTTGCCTTACAAGTATCGGATGCATTATTACAAAAGTTTACCATCTTGAATTCCAGTTTGGAAATTGCTAACCAATCCGCAACTTCTAAAAATAAGGGAATGGTTCAGGGGATTGAAGAGCGGATCAAAGATTTGCCTAATCCAGGTGCTTATGCTGATGTGATCAAACGTGCAAATGAAGCACGTCGGTTAGCCGATGCACTTGTTAATCACTTAGATGCATTGAAAAGTCAAATTTTAGAAGCGGGTGGAGGGATAGATCCAGAAACAGGCAATATTAAGAATCCGAAAGAAGAGGAGAAAGTATTTACCCTGATGGTAGGAGCAAACAAATCCGGCGAAGCATATAAGCTGGAGTCCATGTTTGCTCAATATGTAAAGAATTTGGAAAAATTAGCGGATCCAGGCACGAAGTTCCCTTCCTTAGCAAATGATGCGAAGTCGGATCCCATTGCTAGCAAGGATGCAAATCAAGCAAACAAGGATTTTGCAGAATTGAATTTTGCACAAACACCGGTACCTGCTGCGATGGCAACAATTTCACAGAAGCAAGCGGAGGTTCGTCGCTATGAAAGTGATGTATTAGCACAATTAGCTGCGAAAGTAGGCGCTAAAGAAATTAAGTTTGATAAAGTTTTTGCGCAAGTTTCTGCGAATGCTAATACGGTCGTTGCTGGAATGGAGTACCAAGCAGAGGTATTTATTGCCGCAACATCAAGTGGATTTACGCCTCGCATGAGTTTTAATGGGTCTGCGATTCCTGTAATAGATGGACGTGGTCAAATCAAATTCAAAACATCAGGGGGTGGATTTGATGCGAACGGCATGTCGAAAAAGACCTATACGGCCTCTGTATCTTACATGAGCCCATTAGGACCGAAAACGGAGACTATCCAAAAAGAATACTTTGTATTAAAGCCTACCTATAACATTGAAACGGCGACTTTGCCAGCACTTTATTTGGGCTGCGCTAACCGTTTAAGCGTGGCAAGCCCAGGTTTGGGATCTTTGTGGAATCCTTCTTTCTCCGCAGATGGTGGAGAGGCAATAGGAGGTCAAAATCGAGGAAAGGTAACAATTGTCCCTTCTGCTGCTACAGTAACATTGAATATCGCTAATGGAGGAACTTTATTAGGTAAAGAAACATTCCGTGTGCGCCGTGTGCCAAGACCCGAAGTTCGTTTTTTCGGAAACGGCGGGGAATTGGATGAGAAGCGTGGAGCAAGTGCATCGGGATTACGTAGCATCGATGCGCGCGCGATGGCAGACGAGTCATTTAAATCAACAAATCCAGAAGACGCGAATTTCCGCGTTTCAGAATTGTATGTGGCATTAGCCCGTGGCCAACGGAAAATTGATGACATTACCTTACAGGGTTCAGGGTCAATTGCCAAATTAGCAGCACAAGCACAAGCTGGTGATCGCTATTACATTGAGATTAAAGGAGTTCAACGGAAGAATTTTAAAGGAGCTGTTGAAACCATTCCATTTACCATGGCGAAAAACATTCCTTTGAATTAACATGAAACGTATGAAATTAGTCAATAATTGTTTGTTGTTTTTGGTATTATCGGGTTTTGGCTTTGCAGCTCATGCACAAGAAAAACCATTGCCGCCAAATCAAAATTCCGTTCGTCCTATCGATGAATCAAGTATTCATTACAAGGCCCGTTTGTGGCGTCGTATGGATTTGAATGAGAAAATAAACCAACCGTTCTTTTCGGTTAACAATGAGATCTCCAAGTTTATTTTGGATTGGGTCAAAGCCGGCGTATTAACACCCTATGCGAATGATTCTTTGTTGACAAAACTGACTCCAGAACAATTTCAAGATAACTTGAAAATGGAAGAGCAATCTGAGCAGGCTTCTTTATCCGATGCAGAAAAAGCAGCGGGATTTGGAGCTGAGGGCGCTGCACCTAAAACCGCAGGAACAGATGATGGCTGGGGTGGAGCGGCAAAGCCAGCAGGTGCACCAGCAAAAGATGCATTTGAGCAAAAGCCTGCGAGTGCAGCTGTTTCTTACTATTTTCCCAAAGAGTTATCCATCTTAGAAATTAGAGAAGATGCAATCATCGATCGCCGCCGTTCTCGTTTATATTTTGATATTCAATCCATCAGTTTGATTATTCCTGCATCGAAAACAAAAGCAGGTTTTGATAAAGCTGTTGCATCATTCCGCTACAAAGATTTGTATAAATTGTTCCGTTCAAACCCGAATTGTATTTGGTATAATTCTGAGAATGAAACACAGCATAAGAATATGGCAGATGCCTTCGATTTACGAATGTTCCAGGCGCGTATTATCAAAAAGGGAAATGTCGAGAATAAGTTTTTAACAGATCTTTACGGAGGTGAGAAAGAAGGTTTAATGATGTCCCAATTACTCGAGTATAAATTACTTGAAATGGAGCATGATATGTGGGAAAACTAATCTTAATGAAATTATAACAAAGGAGCTTAATTCGGCTCCTTTTTTTATGCCCAAGTCCACATAGGATAAAACGAGTAAAAAATTAGATGCAAGGAGTGATAGGTCTTTGAATTCTTAAATTTTTACAAAAAAACGGGTTTATTATCTTGATTTAATTCCATTTTTTGCCGACTTAAATGTAAATTGCAGTGTAAATTGACTAATCTAATCTATGTCGTACCAACGCAAAACAAAAATTGTTGCCACTGTAGGCCCAGCATCTGAAACAAGAGAAGCTTTAATCCAATTAGCTCAAGCAGGAGTGAATATTTTCCGACTAAATTTTTCACATGGAACACATGCGGATCATTTAGCCCGTTTGGAAACAATTCGGTCCATCAGCGATGAGTTAGGTTTAAATCTAACCGTTTTACAAGACTTACAAGGTCCCAAAATTCGGACACAATTAGTGGAGAATAATGGTGTGCCACTTGAGGCTGGGAAGCAATTGATCTTTGCGATGGATGAAAATCTTTTAGGAACATCTGAGAAGGTGGGAACGACCTATACCTCCATGTATTTAGACGTAAACGTAGGTGAGCGTATTTTGATGGACGATGGTAACTTAGAAGTTAAAGTTCTATCGATTGATAAAGAGAAAAAAGAAGTCGTAACAGAAGTTATTTATGGAGGAATTTTAAAGTCGAAGAAGGGTATTAACCTTCCTGGTACAAAAGTTTCCTTGCCATGTTTAACGGAAAAAGATACAGCCGATTTATATTTTGGTTTAGATCATGGTGTTGATTGGATCGCCTTATCGTTTGTTCGCAAAGCATCTGATATTTGGGATATCAAAGATAAAATCAAGGCATACGGCAAAACTGCAAAGGTTATTGCCAAAATCGAAAAGCCAGAGGCAATCGATAATTTAGATGAAATCATCGAAGCGACGGATGCGATTATGGTTGCTCGCGGTGACCTAGGAGTAGAAATGGATGGTGCTGTTGTCCCTTACTTGCAAAAAGTAATGGTGGAGAAATGTACCGCAGCTGGCAAGCCTGTTATCGTGGCAACACAAATGCTAGAGTCCATGATTACAAATCCAGTTCCAACTCGTGCTGAGACTTCTGACGTAGCTAACGCGGTTTTACAAGGGGCTTCTGCTACCATGTTATCTGGCGAATCTGCATCGGGGGCTTATCCGATCAAGGCAGTTGAGACAATGGCGCACATTCACGAGATTGTAGAACAACAACAAAATGCCATTGAAATTATCAAAGGGGACGAAGCGGCGATTTACTTTAAAAATCACGCATTGGCGAATACGCCAAACGTAACCTTGACAGATCGTTTGATTTCAGGAGCTTGTCGTCTAGCGCGTGACTCGAAAGCTAAAGCAATTCTTTGCATTACGAATTCAGGTCAAACGGCGTTTAAGTTATCAGCTCACAGACCTAAAGCGGATCTATATGTATTTACCTCCAACAAGCAATTAATGCCTACATTGGGTTTGCTTTGGGGTGCTAAGGTTTTCTATTATGATGCTGCAGCAGAAAGTGCGGAGAAAACTGTTCAAGGCATGGTCGATAAATTGAAGAAAGAACAAGTATTGGAAGTTGGCGACGTTTTCGTTACGACACTTTCAATTCCGGCGCATACAACGAAGAAAACCAATACGGTTCAATTAGGTATCGTAGAATAAATTTCAGGGTTTACCCATGAAGAAAATAAATCCTTACTTATCAAATCCACTAATCGGTCTATACTCTGTATGGACCGGTTTTTGGTTTATTGGCTCTTTTCTTGTCTTGTATCCATTCATGATCATTTGCTTGCAGCATAAGGATACAAAACGCTACGCGCATCGTTTGGTTCGCTTGTGGTCTCGCTTATTCTTTGCTTTTGGGTTTCTTCGTTTTGAAGTTATCTCGGAGCAAAAACTAGATCCAAAGCAGGTTTATGTCTTTTGCGCAAACCACTTTTCCTATTTGGATATCCCAGCCTTTGTAAAGATTCTGCCGAATTATTTCTCCTTTGTAGGCAAAAGTTCGATCCAAAAAGTTCCGCTTTTTGGATATCTATACGCCGGATTAAATATATTAGTGGACCGGAATGACCGCCGGAGTAGAACGACCACATTATCCAAGTCCATTCGTGCCCTGCAAGCAAAGCGTAGTATCATTATTTTTCCTGAGGGTGGAATTACTTCCAAAAACTTCCCTTTCATGTCAACGCCCTTAAAGGATGGGGCATTTGCGATGGCCATCCAACAACAAGTTGCGGTCTTGCCTATTTCCTTTTTGAATAATTACAAATTGCTTGATGATGCTCATTTTGTGCTCAAACCAGGTGTAGTGCGTGTGCGAATTCATGCTCCCATCGAGACCAAGGGAATGACTCAGGCAGATTTGCCTGTTTTGCGTGAACGGGTGTTTCAGGCGATCCAACAACCTATTTTGGATTACCATGGGGTTGATATGCCACAATAATATGATCAGATACCTTCTCTTGCTGGGAATTATATTCAATTTGCTAGCCTGTACGCAAAAGCAAGTAGGAGATGTTCCTCGCCCCAAAGGATATAATCGGATCGAAATGCCAGCTCAAACCTATCAAGCTTTAGAGGCTGGACACCCCTATCAATTTGAGGTTTCCTCTTATGCCAAGGTTATTCCTGATACCGTCACCATCGGAAATAAAAAGGAAATATTTAAAGCTGAACCGCACTGGATTTATTTGTATTATCCGCGCTGGGATGCTTTTATCCAAATTACCTATAAATCTTTGGGAGGAAACAAGCAGAAAATGAAGGCTCTGATCAATGACGCTTTCGCCTTGGCTTATAAACACCAAGGAAAGGCTGCTGGAATTCACGATTATGTCATGACGACCACAGATGGAAGAAAGGCGGGATTGATCGAATTAAATGGGGAGGTTGCTACTTCACTTCAGTTTTTTACCACCGACAGTTCCAAGCATTTCTTGCGGGGTGCAATTTATGTTAAAACCGCTACCCAAAACGATTCCTTAGCGCCCATTATTCAATTTTTAAAACAAGATGCGCTTCATCTAATTCATACACTATCTTGGAAATAGTGGCTTGTTCAGGTCCTGAACTTTCTGTTTATTTGTAGCCTATATGGGGGAATCCAAGGTGCTTTTTGAATCTGAAGAATCAACAGTTTTTGTTGATGCGCTACTGCCATTACCAATTCCGCGTTATTTTACGTACCGTGTGCCCCGACAGTGGGCTTCTGTGGTTGAGTCGGGTCTACGGATTGTAGTGCCTTTTGGAAGTACAAAGGTCTTAACCGCGGTGATTGTGAATGTTCACCATCAACCACCAAAGCAATACCAGGCCAAATACATCTTGGAGATTCTGGACGAATCACCTTTAGTGACAGCCTCTCAAATCGCCCTTTTTCAATGGGTAGCGAATTATTATATGTGTTATCCTGGTGAAGTATTCCAGGTTGCCTTACCCGCTGGACTTAAAATCTCCAGTCAATCCAAGGTGCAAATTCATCCTGAGTTTCTACACCTACATGAATTGACCGAGAAGGAATCTAACATCTTTCAAGCCATTCAAGAGAAGGGCTCATTAACCTACGATGAGGTTGCGCGCGTGGCAGAAGTTAAAAGTCCGTATCATCACATCAAAGCGATGGTAGGGAAGGGTGCTATTTTGATTTTTGATGAGTTAAAAGACCGCTATACCCCGAAAGTCCAACGACGCATTCGATTAAGGGCAAATTACACGAGCAAAGAGGCCATAACGAATCTGATTCGGGAACTCGAATCGAAGACCAAGCAAATCAGTATTCTCTTGCATTATCTGCAATTCATTCCTGTCATGCGGGATGCTGAAACGAATCTTCGCGGTTTAGAGAAAGCAAGTTTCTCACAGGCAGGCTTGTCGGAAAGTGCTTTGCAGACCCTCATGAAACATGGAATATTTGAATCTTTCGAGACAATTGTTTCGCGTTTTGGTAGCGATTCGGATGATTTTATCCCTGCAAGTTTTGATTTAAATGCTGCACAAGAGAAGGCATATCAGTCTATTCTTACACAGTTTCAAAAGAAAGATACTGTCTTGCTACATGGTATTACGGGAAGTGGTAAGACCGAAATTTATATTCGATTGATCCAGGAAGCCCTAGCAAATGGAGATCAAGTACTTTATCTGTTGCCCGAAATTGCCTTAACCACACAAATTGTCGCGCGCCTAAAGAAAATTTTTGGAGAGCAGGTCGGTATTTATCATTCTAAATTCTCCGATAATGAGCGTGTCGAAGTTTGGAAGTCGATTGTGGAAGGTAAATATCCCTTCGTGGTAGGAGTGCGCTCGTCCGTGTTTTTGCCCTTTTCTCGTTTAGGATTAATCATAGTGGATGAGGAGCATGAATCATCCTTTAAGCAAGTTGATCCGGCGCCTCGCTATCATGCGCGTGATGTTGCGATGGTGCTGGCAGGCCAACAAAAAGCGAAGGTGCTACTCGGTTCTGCAACGCCTTCTATTGAGTCTTATTATCAGGCCAAACAAGGAAAATATGGCTTAGTGACCTTGATGGAACGTTTCGGGAAAGCATCATTGCCTGAAATGACTTTGATTGATACGAAATATGCTACTAAAATGAAGCAAATGAAGGGCGGATTTTCGGTGGATTTAATTAACATGTTGGATGCGAATTTTCAGAAAGGAAAACAAAGTTTATTATTCCAAAATCGACGGGGTTATTCCCCCTATATCCAATGTCAAGATTGTGATTGGATCGCCGAATGCAACCAATGTGATGTGAGTTTGACCTACCATGCCAAAGACCAAGAATTGCGCTGTCATTATTGTGGATATCGCGAGGGATTATTGCGACGGTGTGGTGCGTGTGGCGGAACAAACTTGAAAACCATGGGGTATGGTACCGAAAAGTTAGAAGAAGAACTGCAATTACTTATTCCGGATGCGCGAATCGGAAGGATGGATTTAGATACGACACGATCCAAAACAGCTTTTAATAGTTTGTTGGCCGAAATCCAATCGGGAAATATTGATATATTAGTTGGAACCCAAATGGTTGCCAAAGGCCTCGATTTTGAAGGCTTATCAACGGTGGCCATTTTTGATGCGGACCGAATTATTAATTTTCCTGATTTCAGAGCGCATGAACGTGCATTTCAATTAATCACGCAGGTTGCGGGTCGTGCAGGCCGACGAGATGAGCAGGGGCTGGTGTATATTCAGACAAATCAACCTACACACCGTTTATTTCAATTTATTCAGTCGGGGGATTATGCAGCCTTATACGCGGATGAAATTGTGGAGCGAGAGGGATATCATTATCCACCATTTGTTCGGCTAATCAAGTTGACACTTCGACACATGGAATCTATCCATGTGGAAAAAGCAGCGAATGAATTGGGAGCTATGCTAAAAGCAAAATATGGGCATGGGCGTATTTTAGGACCCGAGCGGCCATTGATTGAACGCATTCGCAATCAATTTGTGATGGAAATCTTAATCAAAATAGAAAAGGGTGTTTCTTTGGCACAGTTCAAGCTTGACCTTCGCTTAGTCTTGGATGAATTACCTAGCAAGCCTATTTTCAAAGGAGTTCAGGTGGTCCCAGATGTAGATTGCCTCTAGTGTTTTACGACAACTTCCTCAAAAGGCAAGCGGAATCGTTCTCCCCAAACGCCCTCTTGGGTTCCTTTTCCAACGGAAATAATCATATTGATTTCTGCTCCATCAGGTAAATTAAGTGCTTTTTTTACACGAATCGCATCGAAGCCTTCCATTGGACAAGAGTCAAAGCCTTCCGCAGCAACGGATAACATGAAGGTTTGGGCAGCCAGTGCACAAGACTTATGGACCATAACCCGCTGGTCAGCCTTTCCTCCAAAACGCATGAAGGGTTTGCGTATTCCCATGAAAAAACACATGGATTTACGAATCAAGGTAAAAATTCCGAAGAAGTCTTGTCGGTAAAGTAGGGGCATGAGTTTGCCATAATATTGAAACCCTCTTTTTTCTCTTTTGCCAGGTTCCTTGCCTTGTAAAGAATTTTTTATTTGATCTAAATTCCATTGTGCATGTTGTTTCCAATGGTCCTGACGCGTAACAAATACGATTAAATGAGCAGGATTTTTAGCGGCGGATTGTCCTAAACATAGTGCATGAAATTCAGCTTTTTTTTCGGGGCTCTGAATCCAATGGAATTCCCATAATTGCATGTTACTGCTGTTGGGAGATAAAATAGCGCGTGCTAAACTTCGCTGAATGACCGCATCGTCAACCGGAATGCTATTGTCGAAAAGGCGATTTGATCGTCTTTGATGGATGATTTGGTCGAATTGATCAGCTAACATACGTAAATTTAGTTTGACAAATATAGCTTAAATAGGAAGGAGTAGAAACAAAAAAAGTCAGGACCGGGATCCTGACTTTTAAGCAAAACAAAAACTAATTAATATCCAGGGTTTTGCTTCAAGGTAGCAGCACCCGCTTTTTGTGAATTTAGAATCTCATCATTTGGCAATGGGAAATATTCATTTCTTCCTGCTTTGAATGATTTTCCTGCTAAGTATCCACGCTTATTGTAGGTTCTTCCTGCAGCGTCTGTACCATTCACAGATTCCTCTTTCAAGTATTTGTTTAAGAATGGTTCAGCGATGCCCCAACGAACTAAGTCGAAGAAACGGTGCCCTTCCATCGCGAATTCCAAACGGCTTTCCATCCGAACGGCATTTTGTGCATAGTCTTTTCCATTGGAAGCAAATGTGCCAACTGGATAAGGGTTTACCACATAATTTACGCTAGCGTCTTGAACAGTACCCGATTTTGCACGGTTACGAATTAGGTTGACATATTTCTCAGCCTCTGCTAGGTTTCCTAGTTCAACTTCACATTCTGCTAACCAAAGGATTACTGACGACATTTTTAATAAGCGATAGTTATTATTGGTCGCACGCTTACTAGTTGAGTGTGTTGAGCTTCCTTCGTCTGCTACGTAGTACATCCATTTTTTACCGATGTATGGACCAGAGTAGTTCTGATTACGAATCCAATCATAGCCTGGCATTTTACCCCAGTCTAAGAAGTTGACACCACGACGACCAACAGTCCAGTCCAAACGAGGATCAACTGCTACGTCTTTCTTCAAATCAAAAGCTTGGTTTGATTTCAAACCTTGGTCATTTGGTAAGTCAACTGCATTGTATGTATCAGCTGTACCATCTGCTTTAGAACCAATCATCGGTAAACCATCTTCTGTAGTTTTGAATGAGTTGACCAAGTTTTGAGAAGGTAGGTAGAATCCGCAACATCCTCGACCTGGTGAATTAGCAGAATATGGCCAGTTCAAGTTATCACCGACATTACCATTGTTTCCTGTTGATCCATCATTCACAGAAAACTCAACTTCGAAAATTGATTCGGCGTTGTTGTTCGTGATGTTACGGTAATTGTCATGGTAATTTGGCATTAATTTCTTACCAGAATTCGTATAAACGTCAACTAATAAGTCTTTAGCAGCTTGCCATTTCTTTTGAAAAATCAACGCTTTTGCTAAATACGTTTTAGCTGCCCATTTCGTTGCACGTCCCTTTTGAGATTGTGTAGCAGGCAAATTGTCTGCTGCAAATTTGAAGTCCGCCTCGATGTTCGCCCAGATGTCTTTGTCATTGGGTATTTTAGTTGAGTTTGGATCATCGCGTTTGTACACGTTCTCATCGATGTAGGGAACCATGTTCCACATTTTCTTTGCTTCGAAATGGTAGTGACCGCGTAAGAAACGAGCTTCTGCTACAACTTGCGTTTTTTCAGCATCTGTCATGTCTTTTACATCAGCACTTTTTGCTAGCATTAAAGCCTCGTTCGCACGTGCAACACCATCATATGTATGTTGCCATTTTCCTAAGAAATACGTGTTATCTGAAAGCCAGTTGAATTGCTCAATGTATTCCTGTTCTGGCTGATCACCAATATCCGTACCTTTTACAGCATCTCCGGATGTGATTCCTCCAAAAACGTAATTTGAAATTGTGGACTGACGTCCCGTATTTCCAGCACCAACCCCATCCATGAGGGAGTATGCTCCGATTAATAAGGCATTCACCCCATTCTTGTTACTCAAAGACGACAACGAAGCAGCACCTTGTGGCTCAATGTTGAAGAAACTATCTGAACAAGAAAAGTTGACACCGACTGTCGCGACTAATGATGCGATTATGATTAACTTTTTCATTTTATATCTGATTTATTTTCAAATGATATATCTAATTAAAATCCTACTCTTAAACCAACATTGTATGATTTAGCAACAGGGAAAGATCCTTCGTCAATACCCATGTGGATATCTTGGTTATCATTACCTGATGTTCTCAAGTTGACATCTGGATCCAAGCCTTTGTATTTAGTAAATGTGAACAAGTTTTGACCTTGAACATACACTTGTAACGAGCTCAATTTAACCTTACTTAAGAAAATCTTTGGTACGTTATACGTTAATTGAATATTCTTGATTCGCATGTAAGATCCATCTTCTACGAAGTAAGAGGAGATTTGCTGACTTGTTCCATCTTGAGAGTTTAAACGAGGAAGTAAAGCTACATCACCTTGTTTTTTCCAAGAATTGTATAACATGTCTTTTGAACGGTTACCCTGGAACGTGTTAAAGTCAGTCCAATACTTCAAGTAGTTGAATAATTCATTTCCTTGAACACCTTGCGCGAACACCGATAAATCCCAGTTTTTATATCCTAGGTTTAGGTTTAAGCCATAAGTGAAATCAGGATGAGGATTACCAATGATTGTTTTATCAGCTGCTGTAATAACACCATCTCCATTCACATCGCGGAATTTAAATACACCTGCGCGCGTATAGCTACCAAATTTAGGTGCTGAAGCTGCTTCCGCATCATCTTTGATGACACCATCAACGATGTAACCGTAGAAGCTTGCAAGAGGCAATCCCGCTTTCGTAACAGAAATGGCAGGTAGACGAGTTGAGTATCCAAATACTGTTGCTTTTGGATCGTCATTTAATTTCACAACATTGTTTTTGTATTGACTTATTTGACCTGAAATGCTATAACGCAAATCCCCGATTTGATCACGGTAGGTTACATTGATGTCAATACCTGTATTGTTTACCTCACCAATATTAACATATGGAATTGTTGCACTTCCTGCTGTTTTTGGAATAGGCACTTGCGTTAACATGTCTGAAGTCGTCCTTGTGTACCAGTCTAAGTTGACATCCAATTTGTTGTTCCAGAAACTAGCATCCAAACCAATGTTGGTAGATGTATTAGTCTCCCAACGGCCTGAAGTATTACCAAATTGCGCAATATCAAATCCTGTGGCAATCGAGTTACCTGTACCAGAGATGTCATAGGCATTGTTGTTTGGATCGGGTGTATATAAGGTGTAAGCGTTATATACGTTTGGAATCAATTGATTTCCCGTTTTTCCCCAACCTCCACGAACTTTCAATTCATTCACGAAAGTCAAATCTTTCATAAATGCTAATTCAGTTAAGCGAGCTCCCAATGAGAATGCAGGAAATACACCATAACGATAATCTGCGGCAAAACGAGATGAACCATCACGACGCAAGGTAAAGTCGGCCAATAATAAATCCTTATAGGCATAATTCACTTTTCCGAATTGCGAGAACAAAGCAGTGATTGTTGCTCCAGAACCTGCATTTGATAAACCTGCAGCAGATCCGTTGTTCAAATAACGATAGGATAAGTCATCGAATGCAAAGTTTGAACGTGCTGCATTGAATCCAAAACCATAGGTCGAAACCGATTCAGTTCCTACTAATACATTGACTGTGTGATCGCCTAATGTTTTGTTATAGTTTAAGGTATTAAACCAAGTTACTGCGCGGTCGTAGTTGTTATAAACCGTTAAGCTGTTTGAAGAACGTGGTTCTGCAGCTTCAATATCACGGTTAAAATAAGCCGACTGATTGTAGTTGTTGTATTCAAAACCCAAGCTAGTGCGTGCTTTCAAGTCCTTGATGACCTCAACTTCTGCGAAAACGTTACCAAAGATGTGAGATCCTTTCGTTGGGTTGTCTTTTTCTCTCCACTGACGTGCTAATGGATTAGGAGCATTACCTAAGTTGGAACCCCTTGATCCTGCAAATCCATTCAGGTTAGATGTATTTGTTCCACCTAAACCTACAGGTCCACCTGTAATATCAAATACTGGAATGATTGGTTGAATACGAATCGCAAACATAATCGGATTTGACTCACTATTATTTCCTGAAGGAATTCCAATCTTCTCATCGTAAGTAACGGTGAAGTTTTCCCCAAAAGTCAACTTGCCTTTTTTGAATTCCGTATTTGCACGAACCGAGTAACGCGAATAGCCTGTGTATTTCAAGATACCATCTTGATTGAAATAACTCGCTGAAATGGCATATTTGCCACCTTTTGAACCTCCCGTAGCACTTAACTGGTAGTTGGAAATCTTAGCAGGCCCAAAAATAACATGCTGCCAATCTGTCCCTTCTTTATTCGCTTTTGTAATATTGAAAGCTGTTTTTCCTAAGTTTGGATCTGCAATGTCATTTGTGTAGGTGTAATTTGCTGGAAGCGAACCATACACGTTTGGATAGATATAATCCGCGATTGTTTGCGAACCATCTGCACCAAAACGGTATTGCGCTGAGGGTGAGGTTCCTGCAGGCTTACCTGCACCAATTTCAGACTCATAGTAATATTGGCCTAACTCTTTTGTGCTCAACAAGTCAAGTGTTTTACCCACATTTTGTGTTCCTGTATACATATCAAAGCTGATTTTGGGCTCGCCCTCAGATCCACGCTTTGTTGTAATGATCACAACACCATTCGCTGCACGCGCTCCGTAGATGGAAGCCGCAGAAGCATCTTTCAATACCTGCATTGATTCAATATCCGCTGGGTTGATTTGATTTAACGTACCCTGTGTAGGAACGCCATCAATGACATACAAGGGAGAGTTGTTGTTAATCGATCCAAAACCACGGATACGAACCATGGTTCCACCACCAGGTGAGTTATCGTTACCAACGGTTACTCCTGAAGCGCGTCCTTGTAACATTTGTGTTACCGAAGCTGCTGGTACGGCATTCAGTTCTTTTGAACCTACTACTGTTACCGCTCCTGTAATGTCTTTTTTACGTTGAGATGAGTAACCCGTTACAACAACTTCGCTTAATTGACTTACATCTTCATCCAAAGTGACGGTGATGCTCGTGCGATTGCCTATGGCAACGTTTTTGGCTACATAGCCTACTGAGGTAATGACTAATTCAGCGTTTCCGCTTTTTACATTGATGGAGAAAGCTCCATTTCCATCTGTTGTCGTACCCGTTGTGGTACCTTTAATTGCAACAGATACACCGGGTATTCCTCCGCCCTTGGCGTCTTGGATACTACCCGTCACTTTTCGGTCTTGACCAAAGGCAACCCAAGAGAGGGTTAACATAAAGGCCATTAGAAAGACCACTCTGCTTACGTAGAAATTGTTTTTCATAAAAGAGAAAGTTTGAGTGATTGTTAGTAATTGTTTTCACTAACAGAATTCTGTCAAATTATTAAAAATAATCTTCTTTGCTATGCTATTTATATGAATATTTTTATAATAAGTAATAGATTACCAGTTTGTAGGTAATAAATTACCATTTCGTAGATAGCTAAATATCAACGCTTTGCGTAACTTTGTTGTTCTGTTTTATATTAAAGAAAAGATTATGTTAAACTTGGTTTTATTTGGCCCTCCGGGTGCAGGAAAAGGTACTCAATCTGCCAAATTGATTGAACAATATGGCTTAATTCACTTATCTACGGGAGATTTATTGCGTGCAGAAATTTCTGCAGGTACGACATTGGGTTTAGAGGCCAAAAAGTTGATGGATCAGGGAATTTTAGTTCCAGATGCGGTCGTGATTGGAATGATTGATAATAAGTTGAATGAAAATAAAGCGGCTGCGGGATTTATTTTCGATGGTTTTCCGCGTACGGTTGCGCAGGCTGAAGCTTTAGATGCTTTATTGGCAAATCACCAAGTGAGCATTCAGCAAATGATTGCATTGGAAGTGGAGGAGGAAGAATTAACGCAGCGTCTTTTGAGTCGCGGTAAAACTTCAGGTAGGCCTGATGACCAGAACGAAGAACTTATTCGTAAGCGTGTGCAAGAATATACAGAGAAAACGGCACCTGTTGCGGGTTTTTATGCCAAACAAGGAAAGTTTACAGGAATCAATGGCGTAGGCGAGATTGAGGATATTTACGGACAGATTGTTTCGATTACAGAGAGAGTTAAGAATTAAGAGTTCAACTTCGGACTTCGGACTCCGGACTTCAGACTGACGACTAGCGACTAGTGACTAATTAAGAGTAAAGAACTAAGAATTAAGAGGTCAACTTCGGACTCCGGACTTCAGACTGACGACTAGCGACTAGTGACTAATTAAGAGTAAAGAACTAAGAATTAAGAGGTCAACTTCGGACTCCGGACATCGGACTGACGACTAGCGACTAGTGACTAATTAAGAGTTAAGAACTAAGAATTAAGAGGTCAACTCCGGACATCGGACTGACGACTAGCGACTAGTGACTATATATTACTGTTTACAGACAACTGATTATTATGACATCAAATTTCATCGATTACGTTAAAATCAACTTGCGTTCAGGACGCGGAGGAAGTGGTTCATCTCACTTTAGGAGAGAGAAACATGTTCCTAAGGGCGGACCGGACGGAGGTGATGGGGGTCGGGGAGGTCATGTCTATCTTGTAGGGAATAGCCAACATTGGACACTTCTTCATTTAAAATTTCAAAAACACATCATTGCTGATAATGGTAAAGGCGGCGAAGGTGGTCGAAGATCTGGGTTGGAAGGGGAAGATATCTTCGTTGAAGTTCCGCTTGGAACCATTGTAAAAGATGCAGAAACGAATGAATTTCTTGCAGAAGTAACCGAAGAAGGTCAAAGAGTATTGCTGCTTCCTGGTGGAAGAGGTGGATTGGGAAATACGCATTTTAAATCATCGACCAATCAATCACCCCGACATGCGCAACCGGGAGAAGCTGGTTTGGAGCGTTGGGTGATTATGGAGTTGAAAGTATTAGCTGATGTGGGATTAGTGGGCTTTCCGAATGCCGGGAAATCAACCCTTTTATCTGTCCTCTCGGCGGCTAAGCCGGAGATCGCCGACTATCCTTTTACAACCTTGGTTCCCAATCTTGGAGTTGTCGCATACCGTGATTATAAATCATTTGTCGTTGCCGATATTCCCGGAATTATAGAAGGGGCTGCGGAAGGGAAGGGCCTTGGCCTACGCTTTTTACGTCACATCGAACGGAATTCAATCCTATGCTTTTTGATTCCATCTGATGCCGAAAATTGGGGAGATGAATACCGCATTTTAGTTGGGGAATTAGAAAAATACAACCCTGAATTATTGCATAAGCGTCGCGTTCTGGTTGTGTCCAAAATGGATTTATCTATCCCAGAAATGGAAGATGAAATGCGCGAAAGCCTACCAAAAGACCTTCCTTTGGTTTTCATTTCTTCTGTAACCAATACGGGTATCCAAGAATTGAAAGATTTACTTTGGGAAACCTTACAGGAGGAGAACAAAAATGTTGCTAAACAGGTGGAAAGCTCTATTGATATTCCTAAAAAGTCGGAAGACTTGGATCCAATCATCGATGAGGCTGAGGTATAAAATAAAAGAGGTCGTCCATATAGACGACCTCTTTTATTTTATTTGTGTTGCCATTAAGGCGATTCCTTCTTTGAAGCTACGGGGCTTATAGCCCAATATTTTTTTTGCTTTCGTTAATATAAAACCTGTTCTAGGTGGACGTTTCGCCGGTTGTGAGAAGTTTGACGAATCGGCTGGTTTGATTAATTCCTTCGGTAAATGAAAGAACTCCGCCGTTTTGATCGCCATTTCATAAGGAGTCAATAACTCATCTCCGGAAATATTAAAAATACCTTCGGCTTCTTTTTGGGCAATGAGCCAACAACCTATCGCGAGATCTTCGGCGAGAGTAGGGGTTCTAAATTGATCAGTTACAACATTGATTTGTTTGCCTTCTTCCAATGATTTTTTTACCCACAGAATAATATTGGTTCGACTCATGTCGGGGACAATTCCAAATACCAAAACAGTTCTTGCAATGGCCCAGCGAATTGATGATGCTTGGATAAGTTGTTCAGCCTTTAATTTTGTCTCTCCATAAACCGATATGGGATTAGGAACGGCTTCCTCAGCATAGGGCCCAGCCTCTCCATCAAAAATAAAATCAGTAGATAAATGACAGAGGAAGCTATGATGCTTTGTACATGCTGATACGATATATTCAACAGCCTTGACATTCAATGCCTCACATCCACTTAAATCATGTTCACAGGTATCTACATTCGTCATGGCAGCGGTATGAATGACGATTTGAGGTTTAAATGTCTCAAAAACATCATCTACAGCCACGGAATCTGTTATATCTAGGGTTTGATAGGTATATCCCTCCTGATTCGGCAATCGGTTTTCACCACGCGCCGTTGCAATCAAATTAATGCCAGACTCTTGGCTGAGTAAGTCAATTAATTTTTGCCCAAGTAGGCCATTCGATCCCGTGATAAGAATGGTTTTTTTCATGATGCTAATTGTTTCCTAATTTCATGTAAGAGTGTTTGTGCACCCTGTTCAATTAATTCTTGCGCAACGGCTTTTCCTAGTGTTTCTGGATCTGTCCCTGTGGCTGATGCCTTGAGTTCAACCTCCCCTGTTAATCCTAGTACACCCGCTTGTAGATGCAACGAATCCGCCTGCATTTGGGCATGGCCATAAACAGGCACACTGCATCCGCCATCTAGTTGAGCTAGTAAATGCCGTTCGGCCAACAAACAGGCTTCGGTGGCTGGGTCGTTGCAGATTGTCCGAATGGTATTTCGAAGTTCTGCGTTTAAATGAGTGGCGCATTGAATGGCTACTGACCCTTGCCCTACAGCCGGCGTGAATGTATCAATGGATAAATGTTCTACGATATAGGAGTCCATTCCCATGCGATGAACGCCTGCATAAGCCAATATCATCGCGTCACAATCTCCTCCTTTTAATTTTTCCAATCGTGTTTGTAGATTTCCACGCATCTCAACCAATTGATGTTGGGGAAATTCTTTCGCAAGCATCGCACGTCTTCGGGTGCTCGAGGTGCCTACGATGGATCCTGTTGAGTTTGAAAGACGAAAGTTTGGGTCAATGCTCAACACCACATCTTGTGCAGCCTCTCGTTTCGTAAATGCAATTAATGGCAAATCATGCGCCAATGTAGATGGTAAATCTTTTGCGGAATGCTGCGCAATGTCAATCTCCCCATTCCGAAGCATCGTTTCTAATTCCTCTGTGAAGACTCCTTTGGCGCCAATTTTTGCGAGCGACCTGTCAAGAATTTTATCCCCAATCGTTACGATATCGATGATTTCAACGGCGATTCCTGCGGCCTCTAACATGCCAGCAATGTGCTTCGCTTGCCACATGGCAAGTGCAGAATTTCGCGTCCCGATTCGAATGAGTTTATTTGTTGGCATTGGTAATTCGAATTATTTGTAATGAAAGATCCAAGTGAATCATTTTTGCCCGACCATTTCTTTCCAAATGATAGTGTGCCGTTGACACTTTTTCACTGATTTTTTCGATGGCTTGACGATTTAATGTCTTGGAAAAATTCGTAATAAATGCTTTTTCTTTTTCCAAGGCTTTTATGAGAGAGGGGGCATCTGAAATTTGGTAAAGACATTGCCTAAAAATATGCAATGCGTATTCTAGTAGGGTTTTTTGATCCTCCTTAGCGAGGCCATCAAACTGGTCTGCCAAGCCCACTAATTTGCTTAAATTCTTCTGATAAACCGCCCGCATCCAGTCGGCAAACCAGGTCGAAGTGCTTAAGTTTTCTGATTTAGCTTTGTCGAGTGCCCAGGCGATATTTCCTTCGCAACTGATGGCTAAATTTTGTGCATTTTCGAGGCTTGTCCCCGTTTCTTTGACTAAAAATTCAGCCAATGAAGGCTCGTCTACAGCCTGAATGGCAATCCGTTGGGTTCGAGACAAAATAGTAGTCAGCAACTTTTGAGCATCCGAGCAAACCAATAAAAATACCGTATCACTTGGGGGTTCTTCCAGCGTCTTAAGTAACGCATTTCCGGAAGACAAATTCAGTGATTCCGGATTCCAGATAATTACGACTTTGAAAGGAGCTTCAAATGGTTTTAGGCTGATTTTTCCGAGTAGTTTTCTTGTTTCTTCTACGGGAATGTTTCCTTGTTTATTTCCTTCTGCACCCATCGCAGCGAGCCAATCCGGTAAAACTCGGAATAGGCCGCCCGTGATAAAACTACGCCATTCGGGTAGGAAAGCATCGGAGTCAGCTTCTTTGATCTTTTTTGTGGTGACACTTGGGAAAAGATAGGTAATGTCTGGGTGTATTCCTTTATGTACTTTTTGGCAACTTGGACACGAACCGCAGGAGTCTTCTCCTTGTCGGTTTGTACAGAATAAAAAGGAAGTAAAGGCCATGGCCATCGCTAATTGCGCCCCCCCCGTAGGGCCATGAAATAATTGAGCATGTGCAATGTGTTCGTTGAGAACAGATTGGCTCAATTGTTTCTTGGTTTGTTGTAATCCGGGGATGTCTTGAAAGCGCATGCGGTTTCCCTAATAAATGTATAGGCTAATTTCGGGCATTTGCTTCCGCTTTCCAAATTTGTTCGATCATGTCCCGTAGATTTTTGGGGATTTCTTGATTTTTGGCTTGAATCCAAGCTTCCGCATTTTCCACCGCTCGGTCATGTTGGTAAGGAGTGAATTTAGGAAACTCGCCCCAGGTGAGGGAAGGGATAAACTTGGGTAAAAATTGTGTACCACTAATATTACAATGATTGCCTATGAGGGTTCCTGTGTTGAATTTGGTATGAATCCCCGTACAAACATAATCACCCATGAATATACCAAAGGATTTGCGTCCGGTATTTCGCTGTTGATGACTCGCATAATTATAGATATGAACCTGTTTTAAATCATTGCGGACATTTGAACATGTGGTTAAGGCACCCAAATTACAGAATGAGCCAATGATGGAATTTCCAAGAAAGCCTTCGTGGGATTTATTGCTGTAGGGGAAAAGGATACTAGCACTGATTTCCCCGCCAACTTTACAGCCTGGACCGATGGTCGTGTGGGGTCTGATTTTGGCGCCGATGTTTGTGATACTAGCTTGTAAAATAGCTGCTGGTCCTTGTATATAGGTGCCAATTTGGATCTTCACGTTTTCTCCTATGTAAATGGGCCCTTGGCTTGCATCGAGTATAGCCCCTGTTAGGGAGGCGCTTGGGTCTATGTAACAGTTTTCGGGATGGATGATTGTATTGCCTCTTGCGGAAAAGGATAGGGGGTCAACGGCATTGGGTTTGATTTCCGCTTGGAGGGCCCGACTGTTCGCATCCAGCAAATCTTCAGGAAATTGAATGTATTCAGGTCGGTTTTCGAGGTAGGCAATTTGTTTATGTTTATTTGTTGGGCTAACTGCGCGATAGGCAATCCATTGCTGATTCCAAAACAAGGCCGTTTCCGCCGGCAATTCCAGGATGCGCTGGATCAGCTCATCACTGGGTAACACAGATCCCAAAATATAGGTGTCTGTGGGGACCTTTCCCGCGTAGGGAATCCATTTGGTTTCAATGGTGGACAAGGCGACCCAAAGTTCCCGTAAACGACGTGTATACGTTAACGGGCGCAATTGCGTACTTATTTGGATGTCATCAATGAGTTGGCTCGAATTCCACATGGTACAAATAAACGGAAAAAGCCCCAACATGAGGTCATGTGGAGGCTTTTTTTGTATACGAAACGAATACTAGTTCTTCGCGTAACGCTTGTTGAATTTGTCAACACGACCTGTTGTATCTAACAATACATTTTTACCTGTGTAAAAAGGATGTGATTGAGAAGAAACCTCAAGCTTGTAAACTGGGTACGTTGCGCCTTCAAATTCAGTTGTTTCTGTTGTTTGAACGCAAGAACGAGTTAAGAATTTGTAATCAGCTGATAAATCGTGAAATACAACTTCTTTGTATTCTGGGTGGATATCTTTTTTCATTGTGTTGGAATAATGACGATTCCCTGCCGTCTATTGTTAATTTAATGGGAAGTCCCTGGGAATGGACTTCACTTAATCGGGTTGCAAAATTAATTATAATCTACATAAATACAAATCATGCGCGTATATAATTTTCAATAAAATCAAAGCTCAAAAGCCTCGAAAATTTTTTTGAAAAATATTTTATGGTACTTTTCCAAGATGCATACGGCCATTGGATTTTCCTATGGCGCTATGTCATAGTGTATTTTAAATATGTAATTATTTTCGCCTTTTTTAGCTTGGGAAAATGTTTGCATGGCCTCTCAATTTTTTCTAATTTTACATAGTGCCCAAGCCGCTGAATTACTTCCATTTTCAGCATACGAAAAGCAATAAAACAAAACAGCCAACAAACTGATTTTAGCCATAAATCGGTTTTTAAAATTTAAGAAAAGCAAATTCTTAGGGGTGAGTCATATTGTGTTTAGTTGAGGGTTTAATAGATTGATTATTCTAATTTTATATTTTATAGAAACACATGTACGTAATTAAAAGAGACGGTCGTCGCGAATCTGTCAAGTTTGACAAAATCACAGCTCGTATTGAGAAGTTGTGTTACAGCTTGGATCCATTTTTTGTTCAGCCTTTAGAGGTGGCCAGAAAAGTTATTTCGGGATTATATGATGGGGTAAAGACGACTGAATTGGATAATTTAGCAGCGGAAACGGCTGCTTCTTTAACAACTAAGCATCCAGATTACGCAACGCTTGCTGCGCGTATCGCCATCTCAAATCTGCACAAAAACACGTTAAAGTCGTTTTCTGCAACAATGAAGCGTCTATATACGTACATTGATCCGAAGACAGGTCTGAATGCAGCCCTACTTTCTAAAGAAGTTTTTGATATCATTAAAAAGAATGCTGTTGAATTAGATGAAGCAATTATCTATGATCGGGATTTCGGTTATGATTACTTCGGTTTTAAAACATTAGAGAAATCGTATTTATTGAAGCTGGATGGGGCAATCGCTGAGCGTCCACAACACATGTTGATGCGTGTGGCCGTAGGTATTCACGGAGCCGACATTGCAGCTGCTATCCATACGTACAATTTATTGTCGGAACGTTGGTTTACCCACGCAACGCCAACCTTATTTAATGCGGGTACTCCCAAGCCCCAAATGTCTTCTTGTTTCTTGTTAACGATGCAAGATGATTCGATTGAAGGAATCTATGATACCTTAAAGCAAACGGCTAAGATTTCACAGTCGGCAGGAGGTATCGGATTGAGCATTCATAATGTACGTGCAACAGGCTCATACATCAAAGGAACGAATGGAACTTCGAATGGTATTATTCCTATGTTGCGTGTATTCAATGACACGGCACGTTACGTGGATCAAGGCGGTGGAAAGCGTAAAGGATCATTTGCGATTTATTTAGAGCCATGGCATGCAGATGTGTTCGATTTCTTGGAATTGAAGAAAAACCACGGAAAAGAGGAAATGCGTGCGCGTGATTTGTTCTATGCACTTTGGATTCCGGATTTGTTCATGAAGCGTGTGGAAAGCAATGAAGAATGGTCATTGTTCTGCCCACATGAGTGTCCAGGTCTTTCGGATGCCTATGGTGAGGAATTTGAGGCATTATACCACAAATATGAATTAGAAGGCAAAGCACGTGCGACGGTTAAGGCGCAAGAGCTTTGGTTTAAAGTATTGGAGTCGCAAACTGAAACGGGTACACCTTATATGTTGTACAAGGATCACGCGAACAACAAGTCTAATCAGAAGAATTTAGGAACAATCAAGTCGTCCAACTTATGTACGGAGATTATGGAGTACACCTCGAAAGATGAGGTAGCTGTATGTAATCTTGCTTCATTGGCCTTGCCTAAATATATTCGAACGAATGAGCAAGGAGTATCGGAATTTGATCACGCCAAATTATATGAAGTTACAAAGGCGGCAACGATCAACTTGAATAAGATTATTGATGTCAACTACTATCCAGTTCCTGAGGCGCGTAATTCAAACCTACGTCACCGTCCTATCGGTTTAGGAGTTCAAGGATTAGCAGACGTGTTTATTATGTTGCGTATGCCATTCGAATCAGAAGAGGCGAAGCAATTGAACAAAGATATCTTTGAGACTATCTATTTCGCTGCCATGGAAGCTTCCATGGAATTAGCGAAGGTAGAAGGACCTTACTCAACTTGGGAAGGTTCTCCAATCTCAAAAGGTATTTTCCAATTTGATATGTGGAATGTAACTCCATCTTCAGGAAACTGGGATTGGGATAAATTACGCCAACAAGTTGTTGAGCATGGTGTACGTAACTCTTTGTTGGTTGCTCCAATGCCTACGGCCTCTACGAGTCAAATCTTAGGCAATAATGAGTGTTTTGAGCCATACACTTCGAACATCTACGCACGTCGTGTGTTATCAGGAGAGTTCGCGGTAGTGAATAAGCACTTGTTGAAGGATTTGATCAAATTGAACTTGTGGAATGAAACAATGAAGAACAAGTTGATCTCAGCAAATGGATCCGTTCAAAACATTCCTGAGATTCCTCAAAACTTGAAAGAGCTTTACAAGACGGTTTGGGAGATTAAGCAAAAAACCATCTTGGAGATGGCTGCTGATCGTGGTGCCTATATTTGCCAGTCTCAAAGTTTAAATATCCACATTCAAGATGTAAACTTTGGTAAATTGACGTCAATGCACTTCCACGCTTGGAAGCTTGGTTTGAAAACAGGTATGTATTACTTGCGTACAAAGGCGGCAGCAGATGCGATTAAGTTCACGATTGAAAAACAAGCAGATGTTGCAATCGAACAAACAAACGATGTGCACGAAACTGAATTGCAATATGCTGCACACGCAGCACAAGCGGCAGCAGCGGCCTCATTCCAAACAGATGATGCGCAAAATCGTGCTGACATGACATGTTCATTGGATAATCCAGAAGCATGTGAGGCTTGTGGCTCATAATCATGAGATAAATTTATTTCTTAAAATCACCTAGTCGAAAGATTAGGTGATTTTCATATTTTAGGATACCATGCAATTAAAGAAGGAACTTTATTTTTTCGTATTTCTCGGACTGATTTTATTAGCTCTTTTTTTGCGCATTTATCACCTCGGGCAATTTAGCCTATTTTCCGATGAGCGTTCAAGTGTTTTGTTGGGTGTTGCCAATACTAACCAAGGCGGTATGGGTGAATTGATGCGGCCGGATAAAACTTTTACCCCCACTGATTTTTGGGCTCCTCGTGGAATTAAATCATGGTTGGATGCTGATGCCCGCGGAGATGTTAGCGGGAATAGTCTCGTTCATGATATGATGCTGAAACTTTTTGCTTGGCTATTTGGTAAAAGCGATGCCGCGGTCAGAAGTGTGTCGGTTTTTTTTAACATGCTGACAATATGGGTCATGTTTCGTTGGGCCCGACAATTCACTAAGTCGAATTTGTGGACCTTGGCAATCGTATTATTTGCTGCGATTGAGCCATTTTTTGTCATATACAGCCAGCAGGCACGTAATTATGCGACAAGCTTATTTTTTACAACAGCATCCAATTACTTATTTTGGTTGTTGGTTATCAAACGAGAGGGGGCCTTAAATGCGAACAGAAAATACCTGATGTTGTGGGTATTGGCCTCTTTAGGAGCTTTATTTAGTACCTATTTGACCGTGCTTGCACTTGTGGGTCAATTCGCCTACATGGCCTTGTTTGTGCGGAATAAATCGATATGGCTTCGGATGGCAACTCGCTTATTACTGATACTTATTCCCATTGTTTCATGGTTTGTTTGGGGGCCAGCACGTTACTTTATGGGGTTTCAAGCAAATGCTGCCGATCAACTCATAAGCTATATTCGTAAAAACGGTGAGATTCCTGGTTGGCTTGAATTTGCAACCCCTTTCAATCTTTTCAAGCGAACAATCTCGATCATTTCGGATCACTTTTTCTGGACAAACGACTTATATGTCAAACACGGATTTAAGATAGGGACAGTTCTTTTGGCATTCTTTCTCTTTTTAGTCTATCAATGGGTCAAATCATTGGATCGACCTCATCGTGGCGTTTATGTCTTCGGTATCATTCAAATAATTCTTCCCATCGTATTTCTATTTGCAGCGGCGGTGAATGCGGGAACGACCTCGGGCTTTTTTCTTCGTTATGCTTGTTTCGGCCTTCCATTTGGAATCTTTATCTCAGTAGGCCTCTTTGATTATATTCTAAAGCAGGCTATATGGTATCGGATATTTGCCTGTGTATATTTATTGGCTCAGACCTATCAATTGGTTAATCTGTTTGTGCCACTCTATTCAGACCAACATCAGAAATACACATTTTCGGTTAATCGAGGACCTAATCCTTATCCGGTCATAGCCGCTACCATTCAGGCGAAATATCAAAAGGGGGACACCGTGGTTTATCCATCATCCAAAGCAAATATATTGGATTCGAAATATTTACGTAATATGCTAATAGATCCATTGGACGCACAAAATGTGAATTTATATTTGAATGAATCGGATACTTTCATACAGCGTGTTGACCCCTTCATGCAGGATTCAGTTCTTCTCAAAAAGGCAAACGGAAAGATTCTGGTTATTTTTGATTTCAAGAAAGGAAAATTCAGATATTGATGAGATTAAATCGGATTCTAATCGTCTACGGCATAATAGCTTGCCTTGAACTGCTCGCAAGCCATTCTCAAATTCGTTATGTAACGAAGCCTTTATTAATGATATTACTAGGCATTTACGTTTATGCGTATGGGTTAAAGCCTGCTGTTCGTTATGCATTATTGCTACTCTTACTTTTTGCTTGGTTGGGCGATGTGTTTTTGCTGATTCCTGGTGATAATCCCTTGTTTTTTCAATTGGGTCTAGGTGCATTTTTAGTCATGCAGATTGCATATATCCGTCAATTTATCGGTTTAGGGGCTTGGAAGTTTTCATATATGTTAATTCCAATACTCGTTTATGTTATTGGGTTTTTAGGCTTTTTGTATCCCCATTTGCCATGGGCTCTAGTGCCGCCTGTGGCGATCTATGCACTAGCTTTGGGTGCTATGTTGTATTTTGCGTTTCAAATAGCCAACATGTCTTTGCGGGTTGGGGCATTCCTATTTGTGATTTCGGATAGCTTATTAGCTTTTGGTAAGTTTTATTTTGAATATCCGTGGAATTCCTTTGCAGTCATGTCCACTTATATCCTTGCTCAATTGCTACTAATCCACGCTTTGTGTAAATTGCACCTTCAGCGATAATTACAAATCTTCATGGATCCTCAAGTTCTCAACTCATTAGCCTCAAAACTTCAAGGCGCTTTGCATACCGATACCGTGATGCGAACCCTTTATGCGACCGATGCCTCAGCCTATCGTGAAATGCCCTTAGGGGTTGCGATACCTGAAACCATACAGGACATTGAGACCTTGATTCAATTTGCTGATCAACATCAAATTCCTCTGATTCCACGTACGGCTGGTACTTCATTAGCAGGTCAGGTCGTTGGGAATGGATTGGTTGTAGATGTTTCCAAATATTTTAATCGAATTCTGGAGGTAAATGCGGCGGAATCGTATGCTTGGGTTGAACCAGGTGTCGTACGAGATGTCCTGAATGTAGAGCTGAAAAAGCATGGGTTGTTCTTTGGTCCTGAGACTTCTACAGCGAATCGTGCGATGATTGGGGGTATGCTAGGGAATAATTCCTGTGGCTCTAATTCCGTTGTTTATGGTTCTACACGCGATCATATTTTGGAAGTGGAGGGTTATTTGTCGGACGGTACTTTTGTGCATTTTAAAGCGGAAGATCCTCATCAAACGGTTCAAACATTACAGCCTGGCTCGCGTTTGCATACTATTTATGCGCAGACATTGGCAGCCCTTTCGAATCCCAAAAACCAAAAGAATATTCAAGAAGAGTTTCCGAAGCCTAGTATCAAGCGTCGAAATACAGGCTATGCGGTGGATATGTTATTGAATTCGGATGCGTTTATCGAAGGCAAACCCACATTTAATTTTTGTGCACTCTTGACAGGATCTGAGGGAACCCTGTGTTTTGCCACTCGCATTAAGGTCCATGTTGATCCCCTGCCTCCTGCACATTTGGGTTTAGTCTGTGTGCATTTTAACACGATTGATGAGGCTTTGCGGGCCAACTTGATTGCTTTGCGTTTTAATCCATCCGCTTCTGAGTTGATGGATCATTATATTTTGGAATGTACCAAAGCAAATGCAGAACAAAGTCAAAATCGTTTCTTTGTGGATGGGGATCCTGGTGCTATTTTAGTTGTAGAGCTTCGTTCAGATAATGCAGAAGATTTAGCTGCGCAGGCGAAGGCTGTCGAAGAAGCCATGTTGGCGGAAAATTTAGGCTATCATTTTCCCTTTGTCACTGGCGGAAATGTGAAAAAGGTTTGGGATTTACGAAAAGCAGGATTAGGACTTCTGTCTAATTTGCCGGGGGATGAGAAGGCGGTCGCCGTCATCGAGGATACAGCTGTCGATGTAAATGATTTACCCGCCTTTATTGCTGAGTTTAACGAGATTCTTTCTGAAAACAATTTGTATTGTGTTCACTATGCCCATGCAGGTTCGGGTGAATTGCACCTTCGTCCGATCATCAATTTAAAGACGAAAGAGGGGCATAAGCAATTCCGCCACATAGCGGAAGAAATTGCGCGCTTGGTCAAGAAATATCAAGGATCCTTGTCCGGAGAACATGGCGATGGTCGTTTACGTGGTGAATTCATTCCGTGGATGGTGGGGGAGGCCAACTACCAGTTAATGCGGGAGTTGAAATCCTGGTGGGATCCCAAGGGGATTTTTAATCCGAATAAGATTGTGGATACGCCACCGATGGATACCTTTTTACGCTATGAGGCAGGCCAAATAACACCCGAGTTCAAGACGGCATTTCGCTATCATGACCAAGATGTTTTGCAACATGCAGAACAATGCAATGGTTCAGGAGATTGTCGGAAAACACCCGTATCCGGAGGAACGATGTGTCCATCGTTTATGGCAACCCGTAATGAAAAAGAAACCACACGTGCACGTGCCAATATTCTTCGCGAATTTTTAACTCGTTCAACCCAGCCAAATCGCTTTAATCATAAAGAAATTAAGGAGGTGATGGATTTGTGTTTGGCTTGTAAGGGTTGCAAAGCAGAATGTCCTTCGAATGTCGATGTGGCTAAGTTGAAGATGGAGTTCTTGTATCAATATCAAAAGGAAAATGGCACACCTCTGAGAAGCTGGTTGATTGGGCATTTTGCTTCCATTTCTTCTTTGGCATCCCGTGTGCCATTTATGTATAATTTCGTCATGGGTACTCCTTTCTTACGTCGTGTTGCGAATACGATCGTAGGGTTTCACCCAGATCGCACCATGCCACTTTTGGCCAAGCAGACGCTTTGGTCCTGGTTGAAAGGTCGGAAATCCATACAATCGGCTATGTCCGTTTACCTTTTTGTAGATGAATTTACAAATTTCAATGATGCGGAGGTAGGGCGAAAATCAGTTCTCTTGCTGGAAGCGTTGGGTTATGAGGTTCGCACCTTACAACATCCGATCTCAGGTCGTTCTTTTCTTTCAAAAGGGATGTTGGACGAGGCACGTAACTTGGCCCAAAAAAATGTTGAACTTTGGTCTGAACTCATTACTGAGGAAACACCACTCGTTGGCATTGAACCCTCCGCGATTTTGACTTTCCGCGATGAATATCCTGATTTAGTGTCGGATGCTTGGGTGGAAAAGGCGGAGGCATTGAGTAAGAATGTGCTTTTATTAGAGGAATTTATTGCTCGGGAGGCAGATGCCAAACGGATTGACAGCAAGGCATTTGCTAGCGACAAGAAATTATTGAAGTTGCATGGGCATTGCCAACAAAAATCTATGAGTTCATTGGTCGCAGCGAAAAAAGCCTTGTCCTTACCGGCAAATTTTGAGGTTCAACTAATTCCGTCGGGATGTTGTGGAATGGCCGGTTCTTTTGGCTACGAGAAGGAGCATTATGACTTATCGATGCAGATAGGGGAATTAGTTTTATTCCCTACAGTGCGGTCTCAGCCTGCAGAAGTTGAAATCGTTGCATCAGGAACGAGTTGCCGACATCAAATTCACGACGGTACGCAACGCCATGCGAAGCATACCGCCGAGGTGTTATTTGAGGCTTTGGCTTAGAATTTCCAACGAACAAAGGCCTCCATGGCCTCGTATTCAGCTAAACCGAGTGCATTGTAAATTTGAGCAGTGCCTCGGTTTCGTTCTTCAGCCCGTTGCCAAAATTCCCGAGAATCTTCACCTTGGAAAACAACACCGTCTTTCTGTGACTGATGTTTGAAGATACCCATTCGTTTGTTGAAAACTTGGTCAGGGGACATAGGCACGGCCATTTCGATCTGGTCGATATCCCATTCTGCCCAGGCACCTTTATAAAGCCAAACCCAACAATTTTTCATGTATTCTCTATGTTTTAGGCGTTGGACTGCCTCGAAAATTGCATCTAAACAGACTTTATGGGTTCCATGTGGATCTGCTAAGTCGCCAGCTGCATAGATTTGGTGTGGTTGAATTTCTTCAATGACATCCATGATCAATTGAATATCTGCCTCTCCAATCGGCTTCTTACGAATGGTTCCTGTCTCGTAAAAAGGCATGTGCAAGAAGTGCGCATTCTCTTTCTTGATACCTACGAATCGGCAAGTATTTTTTGCCTCTCCTTGTCGGATGAGGCCTTTGATCTCTCTTACGGCGGGAATGTCCAACTCAGAATCCTTTTTATTTTTCAAAAACTTGACCGCTTCCTTGTAGATTTTATTTGCTTTCGCATTTGAACTTTCAAATTTTTCATTGAAATCCACAACGAATTCCGCAAAGCGTAAAGCCTCATCATCCGCTACAGCGATATTGCCAGAGGTTTGATATACGATATGCACATCATGTCCTTGATCATGTAAGCGCTGGAATGTTCCTCCCATGGAGATGATGTCGTCATCTGGGTGTGGACTGAAAATAATAACTTTTTTCTTTGCCGGGAATGCGCGCTCAGGTCTGTGTGTGTCATCGGCATTCGGTTTTCCACCGGGCCAACCAGTAATCGTATGCTGCAGGTAATTGAATACTTCTATGTTGATGTCATAGGCTTGACCGTATAGAGAAAGCAATTCCGACATTCCGTGTTCGTTGTAATCTTTACTTGTCAGTTTTAAGACAGGTTTTCCTAAATGCAATGATAGATGAGTTACTGCTTTTTTGATCATGTTACGATCCCAAGTCACAGAATCAACAAGCCAGGGAGTTTTGATACGGGTCAACAAGGATGCAGCCGTTTCATCTAAAATAAATAAAGTATTCGGGTGCTGTTGTAAGTAGGTCGCTGGAATGTCAGAAGTAATAGGTCCCTCTACTGCTTGAGCAACACTTTGTGCTTTGTGCTCTCCCCAGGCTAATAAAACGATGCGTTTAGCTTGCATGATTTTATCAATACCCAATGTAATTGCACGCTTAGGTACTTTTTCTAATCCTCCAAAATCAATGGCCGCATCTATTTTAGTCGTAATGTCGAGGGTCATTAAACGCGTTTTTGAATTGATTACTGAGCCCGGTTCATTGAAGCCAATGTGACCATTCCGTCCAATACCCAATAAGTAAAAATCAAAACCACCCAATTTTTCTATTTTCGCTTCATAGTCCCGACAAAACTCTGGAATCTTCTCAATTGTTAGTGTTCCATCTGGAATGTGGTAATTTGTTACCGGTATATCAATGTGGTCAAAGAGTTGTTCGCGCATGAATCGAACATAACTTTGGATGGAATCGGGTTCCATCGGGTGGTATTCATCCAAGTTGAAGGTAATTACGTTTTTGAAACTCAAGCCCTCTTCCTTGTGCATTCGAATTAGTTCTTGGTAAACTTTTTTGGGAGAAGATCCTGTAGCAAGACCTAAAATGGTGGGCTTTCCTTCTTTATTCTTTTGTCTGATTAATGCGGCAATTTCATGTGCGACGGCATTTGATGCCTTGTCCGAATTATTAAAAATGTGGGTTGGGATTCGTTCAAAACTGATGGCTTGTTCCATAATGTGTTAATTTAGAGGGATTTGGCTGAAACGACGATAAAGTCGAGATCCAGTGTATCAAAAATACGTAAAATGGTTTTTATGGCAGGATTGCCTTTGCCTAATTCAATTGAATGGATGGTTTTTACTGCAACCCCACTCTGTGCGCTAAGGTCCTCTTGCTTCATGCGTAAAGCATTTCTTTTTTCTCGAATGACCTGTCCAAAAATTGTTAAATTCATTTAATTGCTGATTGGTAGGCAAATGTAATAAAATATTTATTTTATTTTTACTTTCGGTAATATGTTACCGAAAATATTTTAAAACGATGCAAATCTGATAAAATGATGATTGGTAAAACTTTTCCACCTAATGGAGGTTATATTTGTGTTTTGATACAAAATATATGTTTTTAAAGAAATGGAGTTTGTGTCTTCTTGTGATGCTGCCGATGGGTCTTGTGGCTCAGAAAGCCACGATAAGTGGATATGTGAAGGATGCTTCGAATGGGGAAGGGTTAATCGGTGCGAGCATTTATATCAAAGAATTGAAGGTTGGAAATGTGACGAATACCTATGGCTTTTACAGTTTGTCCGTACAACCCGGCGATTTTACCTTGGTTTTTTCTTCTTCGGGTTATGGAAAGCGTGAGCGAAAGGTGACATTCGAAGGTAAAAATCAGACCTTGAATATCGAATTACAACCAGAATCTAATGAATTGGCTGAAGTCCGAGTATTAGCTAAGGCGGTCGATGAGAATGTGAAGGGTATCGAGATGTCGGTGAATAAAATTGATATTAAAACGATTCGCAAGATTCCCGCCTTATTAGGGGAAGTTGATTTAGTTCGAGCCATACAGTTATTGCCTGGTGTTTCCACGGTGGGTGAAGGCGCATCCGGATTTAATGTACGAGGTGGTGGTGTCGATCAAAACTTAGTGTTATTGGATGATGCGCCTGTTTATAATTCGTCCCATCTATTTGGTTTCTTTTCTGTCTTTAATCCCGATGCGGTGAAGGATGTAAAATTATTTAAAGGTGGGATTCCTGCGCAATACGGCGGTCGGGTTTCGTCCATTTTGGATGTTAAAATGAAGGAGGGGAATGCCAAAAAATTGGAAGTGAATGGGGGTATTGGGGTGATATTTTCCCGATTGTCCATCGAGGCGCCATTGATAAAGGATAAGGCTTCGTTTATTGTTGCTGCTCGACGCTCCTATATCGATATTTTAGCCAAGCCCTTTTTGACTGGAAATAATGCGGATGCTGCATTTAATTTTTATGATTTGACAGCCAAAGTTAATTACAATATTAACAATAAGAATACGGTGTTTTTGTCTGGCTATTTTGGTCGGGATGTTTTTGGAACAGGATTTGGTTTCAATTGGGGTAACAGTACCATTTCGGCACGTTGGAATCATGTTTTTTCCAATAAACTGTTCCTTAACGCCACGACTTTCTACAGCAATTATGATTATTTGCTAGACTCTGATTTAAAGAATAAGCGCCCTACTGATGCGTTTCGTTGGACTTCGAACATTGTTAATCTAAGTTTCAAGCCCGATTTCACCTATTACCTAACCCCTGATAATACGTTAACTTTTGGAGCACAGGCCTTGTCATATCAATTTTCGCCGGGTAAGGCCACTGCATCTTCGAATGGAGACAAGCGTGAATTCGGTCAAGTGGATAAAAGTGGCGTCGAGCTTTCCGCTTATGTAGGAGATGAGTGGAAAATTAGTCCGCGCATTTCAGTTCAATATGGGGTCAGGTATTCTAATTATGATTATAAGAGTGATAATGGGGTGTATTATGAGCGGGTACCGGTGCCAACAAGCATTGAAAATCCAACAGGTTATACCTTGAAAGCCATTCAGGTTTCTCCGAATGCTTCGGTGGCGAATTATGGCAATTGGGAGCCTCGTTTTTCATTCAATTTAAAGGTTGCTGAAAATTCATCCTTCAAAGCATCTTACAATCGCTTGGTACAATATGTGCATTTAATGTCGAACACTGCGGCTTCAACACCGTTAGATGTTTGGACTTCTTCGACAAATATCATTAAGCCTCAAATTGCTGATCAAGTGGCTTTAGGATTATTTAAAAACTTAGGTGAAGGAGGAAATGACTTTGAAACATCAGTTGAGGTTTACTATAAGGAAATGCAAAATCAGATTGATTATGCAGACCGTGCGAATTTGTTTTTAAACCCTTTATTTGAAAAGGATTTACTCTTCGGAAAGGGACGGGCTTATGGTGCTGAATTTTTTGTTAAAAAGAATGTAGGCAAATTAACGGGCTGGGTAAGCTATACGTTGGCTAGAACAGAACGCTTAATTGAAGGCCTGAATAACAACGATTGGTATTTGAATCGATACGATCGTACCCATACCTTGAATGTTGTGGGGCAGTATTCCTTATCCACAAAATGGTCTTTTGGGGCAAATTTTGCTTACATCACAGGTGTCCCATATTCGATTCCATCACAGAAATATATTTATGAGGGAATTGCATATCCTCAGACAGCAGTAGGAACCCGAGGAAATATTCGCGTGCCAGATTATCATCGTTTGGATATTTCTGCGACTAAGAAAAATAAGAAAGCTTTATTTGGTAAGGGTTCTTCTGAATGGGTGTTCTCTGTGTATAATGTGTATAATCGGAAGAATCCATTTTCAATTTATACGCAAGCGAATGATTCAAATACATTAAAAACGGAAGCGGTTCAATTGTCCATTATAGGTTCATTTGTTCCTGCGGTAACCTATAATTTTACTTTTTAAGATGCGCTATTTCATCATAATATTTTCTGTCTTATTCTTTTCTTGTGAGGAAGTCGTTACACTGGATAGTCCAAAATCTAATCATTATTTGGTAGTTGAATCTACGCTGACGAATCTTCCTGGTCCACAGAAAATCTTCTTGACTCAATCGCAGGATTATTTTGATAATTCTGCCGCACCGGCTGTACAGGGAGCTGAAGTAGTGGTCATAGATGATGCCTCCAATACATTCCGCTTCGTGGAAAGCATTGAAAATCCTGGAGTTTATGTTTGGTCTCCTTCAGCTACGAATCAGCAATTTGGTGTAGTGGGTAGAACTTATCAATTAACCGTTAAAACACCCACGGACACTTACTTGGCATCTGCCAAAATGAATCCAGTGCCTCCGGTTGATTCCATTACTTACAAGGCTTCTCAAGCTAGTCTCCGACAAATAAATGATGGTCAGCCGAAAGAAGGGTTTGTTGCTCGATTTTTTGGGAACGATTTAAAAGGCGAGGGAAGTTGTTATCGTATGAAATTTTATAAGAATGATACCCTTTTCAATGCTCCGTCAAACCTGGTAGTTATCTATGATTCTGCCTTGCAAAAAGTGCCTGGAACGGATGGATTGATGTTTAATTTGCCTATTAGGGCTTCTATAAATCCTGAATTGTATGTAGCAAATGACAAAGTGAAAGTTGAGCTATATTCTATTTCGCTAGATCAATATAGCTTTTATTCGCAAGCGCGTTTGGAATTAAATAATGCGGGTCTGTTTTCTCGTCCAGCTGCTAATATCCCAACAAACATTCGCAATCTGAATGCTAATTCAAAGCTTCAGGGTGCAGGTTGGTTTGGTGTGTCGGCTGTTTCCATGTTGGAGACAAGCATCGACCCAGCGAAAGCAAAAAAGGAATTGCCTTAATTATTCGAAGTTGATGACTAATGTAACGGTATGTGAGCGTATGTCATTCATTCGAGCATAGGAGCCGTTAACCGAAGGTGGCACGTATAAATTGAAGAGCCCATGGGAAAAACGTAACTCGGGGGTGAATTTGAAAAATTGAAAATATTGTTCTAGTCCAAAACCATATTCCAACGATAGGTCTGTCGTGTTAGCACTCAGCGCTGAGCTTTTTTTCTTGACATTGGCCTCAATCCC
>JACCDU010377426.1_pt1 | contig 40808 bp, 45 predicted proteins | sample 7446081 | NCBI WGS metagenome assembly JACCDU01 (sample SAMN15323447, study PRJNA562643) | freshwater metagenome | isolation source: river surface water | place: USA:Blue River Watershed | collected 2017-08-17
AACCTCTTCTTCGTATTGGAGTTGAAGGTCGAAATCGCTATAAGATTTATTTAATCTAAAATGACCACTTTCAGTCCAACGAATTAACGTGACACCACCTTCAACACCCATTAATACAGGTAATAATGGTAGTCTTTCAAACTTAGTAAGTTGAGTTACCTCATCACCATCTCGTGTTACAACTTTATACTTGTCTCTATTTGAGTTGTATTCTTCCCAATCAAATGGGATTGTTTTTGTTTCTTTTTTCATAGTTATTTAGTTTTAATTATCATAATAGTTGCGCATATTCCGATGTTATCGGTCATTATAGCCGACTAATGAAGATATACGTTGCGTTTGGGCAAATCTTTTCAAGTTGCTTTAGCGCATCATCTTGGTCTTTTGCCCATACTTCTGTTTTTTGTTCAAATTCTTGTCTATCCAAATAACTAAGAGAATAACGGCTGCTAACACTAAATAAACGCAATATGGAGTCTATTGCTTCATTGGTATTTACTGCTTCGTATTTCCAGTTTCGGAGTATCTGATTTATTTCGTTTCTAATTTCCATACTGTGTTTATTATTTTACGTTATATGTAAGTGTTCTGTTCATCGTTCTAATCAACATTTCAGTTGAAAATTTTAAAAGAAAAATCCCATCCATTTTTAAATAACTTGATTACTACCATATCCATATATGAATATAGTGTTCATATCACTTATAAATTGTTCAAGTGTTTTTTCAGACATATCTTCCCATTTTGTTGAGTTTCCTTTGGAATCAATAAATTCATCCATAGTCCAAATAACATTTGGATTTGACCAAGTTATTTTACCACCGATTGTTTGTATAACTTCTCTTATGTCACTAATAATTTGTTCTTTTGTATAAAAAAATTTACCACTTCTTCTTTTCCTTTTATTATTAATGATGTTAAGAAGTTTATCATCAATATCACTTTTATTCTCATTTATAATGTCTATTAGCTTTTTCAAGCAAGCCAACTCTGCTTCTTCGTGTGTGGTATAACCTACTTCCACAAATTCATTATCATTTGATAATACTAGATATTGATAATCATTTGAAAAAGTAGTTTCATGCAAAATTATGGAGTGATTCATATTATACTTCTCTCTAAACCATCTAAAGGCTTGTGAGTAGGTTGGAGATGATGTAGTATCACCATTTACTAAATTATCATTCCAATTTCTTGACTCCGAATTAATTCTAAATTGTTTAGAGTCATTAAATGCTGCTAAACAGGGTTCATCAAATCCAAGTTGCTTTAACTCTAAGGATTCGGTGTAAGGTACAAATTCTTTTTCCATAGTTATTTAGTTTTTATAATGTACATCTGTAAACTCTAATTCCAAATACATAAACCATTTTTGCTGGAGCTTTACCAGGTAAATTCCACATTGTTAATGCGACAGGTGTTAACACATATCTAAAATCAATGTGATGTCTAAATAATTTTATTAATTTTTCCATAGTTATTTAATTTTTACAAACGTTCTTCTCTGTCATACGAATCATCTTTAACTAATTCTTCTCTAATAATTGCACACATTGCTTTAGCCATAGATACTGTTAATCTTTCAGCTTGAAATACAACATGTGTTCTTTTAGATTGTTCTGCTTTTTGAGTTGCTTTGAACAATGCTTCTGATAAGTTTGGGTCATCTGATATTTCTTTAACCCATTTCATTTTACTCATAATTATTTGTTTTTAATTGTTAGCGTAACTATTATCACCGTAACTATTATTTCTTACGAAATAACAAAAACACATAACAACTCCTGTCCATTCATCAGGAGTGTTATTTGTTATGTGCTTAAACCTTTATTGTATATGTGGCAAATGGAATAGTTCCCCTGCAAGGTTTCGCTCCTTGCTTTGAACTCAGTTACAGGGGAAATGGAGTTTAGAACAACTCTCCAGTTGATACGTCAACACCAGCTGGAATACCACTTGCTGTTTTAACAGCAGCATCTGGTTCTAGCATAACATGGTTTGCATTATCGAACACAATTCTTGTGTTTGCGAAAATGTACATGCCTTTGTGCGTGATAAAAGCTCCATCTTTACCTCTACGTTTAGCAGAAGTTTGAAGGTTTTGAGCTTGCCATTCAGTTGGTTCGATTGTTTCTACAATCTCAACTTTAAGTTGATGAGCTGTTCCATTGATAGTAGCTACAGGGTTTAGAACATTAAGCTCTAATACTTCACGTCCCATGCCATCTACAGACCAGTTTGCAGAGTCAGATAAATCTAACCCTAAAATAGCAGACGCATCTTTTGCCTCAGCAGTCAACCAAGCACGACGTGCTTTGTTACCTGTGTTGAAACGATCATCTGATTTGTTAAATAATCCAAGAGGGTTTACTGATGCAGTTGATGTTCTGATCAACTCAGCGAATTCCAATTGAATTTTGTTGCCTGACACTTTCCTAGCAGACAAAAGCAAGGTTTGATTCTCTTGGATCATGTCCAAAGAACCACTGTTAATTGTGTTTTTCATGTGATTTATATGTTATTTAAGTAAATCCGTTGTTAAAAGTGGGATAATATGTTACTATTACCCCACTTATTAGTTTAGTTATTCGCCAAATTCTATTGCGATATAACTTAATGTACACACTAATGCTACAATTGCATTAAGTACTCCTACTCCACCACCAATTAGACTGAAATAAGTATCAGTCGAGAAAGTTACAATCATTCCCATTACAGGAACGAACATAAAACTAGCACAAGCTACAACTAGAATACTAATCATAGCTACAAAAACGTTTTTTAAGTTTTTCATTGTTACATGAGGTTTAGTTAAACTTAGTTTGTCTCTTGTTTAAAGATGTGAGATCCAACATCTGATCTTTTTATAGCGACGATCTCGCTGTTAGTAACGCATGTTACACCGTTGTTGGTGTAAAAGAATAAGAAGTTTTGCTCTTCCATTTAATTATAGGTTTTGGTTAATGTTTTCAATTGATTCGCATGTTGGACATAAATCTGTTCCAAGTGATGCTGCATTACACAAACAATCTTTACAAATGCGAATTGGTTGTGGTTCAGGATTACAAAATTTATAAAATTCTTCTTTTGAATGAGGTAATCTGTCATTCATTTTATAAAATAAACGTAATCTAAAGTCATCGTTTGTCATGTGTTTTAAATGTTTAGTTAATGTTTTGTTTGCCCCTCTGCACTCAATACTCTTATCTTGTATTTCTACATCACAGATAAGTTAAGACATTACGTAGTCAAGTATTGCTCACCCTTGGGAAGTGAGTTATGGTGCATTAGCAAAGCAGTTTAAATTCATGCTTAGGAACATCGTGTTTTACACCTAAAACTTTAATAATAAACAAGATGTTGTGTTTATTTTATTGTAACAAAACTTATTTCAACGCTTTTATACCTTGGGTATATGCGAACCTGAAACTTGCTTCATTTTGTTCAATTAATCAAAGAAACTGGTGTCCTCAACATCTTGGAAAGTTATTGAGTTTTTTAAAGTAAAAAGTAAAGTGGTATAAACTAGTATGAACTATTTTTAGGTAGTTATAGTTTACACCACTTGTTATTGCGGAAGAAGTAGGACCTTGCTTGTATCTTGAAGTCTTCTCTTCGGCATTAACTATTATGTTGATTATCAATCATTTAGAGTGTAGAAGTTGTAGTTATTATTACCACAACCTCTACAAAAAGAAGAGGCTTAAAGCCCCATCTTCTTCGCCCACTCTTCTGCTTGGGCAAAGTCAGCATCCGAAGGATCGAACCAGAATGCTGTTTCCAAGATGTCGTTCTCGGTCAACGTACGCTTGGTAAGAACCATCTTACCAGTCGTAGTGTAGGATTTTCTCCACATACGTTAAGGTTTACAAGTTGGGGTAGTTTCCAACTCGCAAGTTAGAGGGGGTCTTTGAATACGTAGGAACTCACTCGCAAAAATTTCCCCCAAAAAAATAATTTTTAAAAAATTTTTTAATACCCCTTAAGGTACAATATTCCAAACATTACTTTAAAATATCACCGATAGGGTATTTTATTCCAGACATTATTAGTATTTTTGAAACCTAACTTAATTAACTTTAAATCAATGGCTAAGGCAAAACAAACTAGCACATCATTCGTTGCTAAACCTAAAAGAAAGCGTCCAGGAATTCACGCTAAAACTAAATATTCATCCATCAAAACTTCAAAAAATTACAAAAAAATTAGTAGGGGTCAGGGATAATGTTATATATTTGTAGTACGAACCGTTAGCACTAACGATCACCTCTGAGGGCCAAAAGGTAAGTAAGAGGTCAGAAGTTGGGTTCTAATAATGCACACGAATAGGTAACCAATCCACCACGACATAGGCATTAGGAGTTGTCCCCAATAGTTCGTAAAAATGTTAAAGAGATAAAAGTCCTGGGGTGGGTTATAACTATAGGCTGAAAGAAATGTTCCACCGAAGGCTAAAGACGGCAGTGACTTAAAACTCTTTAATCAACAAAAATCGCTAAGGGGATAATTGTATCTTTTTAAGATTTAGTGTAACGGATTTAAAATCAACAACTTATGGATATTTTACTAATGTTTGCAGCGTCAATTGCAGCAACTCTTACTGTCATCATAAAAATTAATCAGCATTATACTGAGAAGTTTAAGAATAAATAGTAACTTTGTGTTATGCCTACAACTCTATACACTGGTGCTATGGTCAATAAAGACCCAGTATTAAATACTGAAGATAACTACTCACCTGCAGTAGTAATTACTGACCATGTAATTCAAGTGTTTAATGAGCAAGATCAACTAACAGTTGAGTTTACTTATGAAGAGCTTAGAGGTATAATGGGAGTAATGGCTGCTGAACAAGAGAAAGAGCATTTCATTATTCGCGCTAAAATTAAAGAGAATTAAAATATGAAACAATATTCCATAGAAGATCTTAAAAAAGAATTTGCTAGACTTAGTTATAAATTCCCAGCATTTCATTTAGTTGGAATTAGATCTAAAGCAAATGCTAAAAATCAATTTGATGATTTGATTGCAGTTATCAATAATAACGAAATCACTTGGTATACTTGTACTACTAATCCTGGAACTCATTGGCTTCTTAACTTGCTTAACCCAAAAGGTGCAGCAGTTCTTAAACCAGGACAGTATTTAGACTCATGGCAGATTGGACTTCATCAAGGAAAATATCAAGCTCTTACGCAGTGTAAACCAATTGCAGTTTATAGAGATGGAGATAGAGATGAAGTTGCTGAGACTTTAGGACAATTTGAAACTGGAATATTTGGAATTAACATTCACAGAGCTAACCCTAACTTAGTATCTAAACTTATTGATAAGTGGAGTGCTGGCTGTCAAGTTCTTAATGATCCAAAGCAGTTCAATGAACTTCTTAATAAATGTAAAGCGACGAAAAACAAAACTTTTACTTACACTTTACTAAATGAATTTTAAAGAAATGATGACTAGCATATTCTCAGCAGATGGGAATTTATCTTTTAAAAGAGTTGGATCTGGAGTTACTCTTGTTGCTTTACTTGTACTAGCTTTTATTAGTACTATGAGCAATTACAAAACTCCTGATTATATTTTTGATTGGCTGGTCATTATAATCCTTACAGGATTTGGAGGGACTGCAGCTGAGAATATCATTAAAGCTAAACAAAATGGAAACACAAATGTCTAAGATAGAGAAAGGAGTTATACTATCCATTTTAATTATACTAGGAGTTTTATTTGTGTCTTTATTATTTACTTCTACTGATCCTAAGCCAGTTCCAGTAGATAATACTACAGAGTTAGAACTAAAGTTAGAAAACCAAAAACTACAGTTTTTAATAGACTCTTTAAGTTTAGTAGATAGTTTACATTTAGTTCAGTTAAAAGAAAAACAAGTTATTATAAAATATAAGAAAGATGAGATTTATAAAGTTATTAATTTTATCCCTAATGCTGATAGCAAGTACAAAGACAGTTTATGGTCAGTGCATCTTGCGGACTCCGTCGGGAGAGGTAGTGTTAACTAAAACACAAGAAGATAAAATTCTTCAGTTGCTTGAGGAGAAAGAAATCTTATATTTGGAAATCCAAGGTAAAGATCTGGAAATAAACTATCTAAATAATAAACAAATGGAATCTTTTAGACTAACTCAAGCTTTAATGGAGAGTAATGAGAAACTTCAAGGTAAGTTACTAGCCGTATCAAAAAAATTAGATTCTCAAACTGCAGAAACCTATAAGTTACAAGCAGAGTTAGATATCAAACAACGTAGATTACGTACTTGGCAAATAGCTACAGCAGTAACATCTACAATAATTCTTATAAAGATCTTTCTTATGTAAAAGATTTGATTATATTTGCACATATAAACTAACACATTATGGCAAATTTAATTAATTTTAATCCAACTCGTGACTGGGTTGTGGTTCCAGACCCATCAGTAAGAGAAACTGAAAGTGGTATTATGTTATCAGAAGGTGCTGCTATGGCAGCTAAGAAACCAACATCTACAATCGTAGCATGTGGTCCTCAATGTACTCAAGTTAAAGTAGGAGATGAGATTCTAGTTCATCCAACAGCTGAAGGTTTTTTCTTTGAAGTTGATGGAAAGAAATATGCAGCTATTAACGAGTTTATGGTTCTTGGTGTTATTCCATCAAAAGCTATTCAAGGAGCTACTAATCTGTAAACTAAAAGCCTATTAATTTGTACAATGGACGGCACGGTAACAATATCGTTGAAAGATTACGATGAGTTGCGTAATCAGGAAACATTCGTAAAAGATACAAAACAAGCTTTACTAAAATCAGCTAAGGAGTTAGAAGTATTCTTATCTTTTCTTTGTACCAGAGAATCAATCACTGAATACATAGATGAGTTTAATACTCACGCAAAGACTTGCAAAATTAGACTGATAGATGGTAGAGCTAAAATAGAATTATTAAATGCAAAGCAAGATGAAAGCGATCAAGATTAAAGCACAGACTACTTTTAAATATCTTTCATTCTTTAACGGATTATTTAAGCTCACAGAAAATGAGCTTAAAGTTCTTACAGCTCTAATTGAAAACAATGAAGAGCAAAATCTTTGTTCAGCGAACAACAAAAAGAAAATTGCTGAACTTCTAGAGATTAAAGATCATAATACGTTAAACAATTACGTTAAAAGATTGAAGGATAAAAAAGCTATTATTAAAGATAAAGCAAACTATAAACTAAACCCAATGCTTGTAAAACAGAACAGGGTTATAGCAATTATAGCTGATGAAAGTTAATATAGCTAAGAAAGTAATTCAAATTTGGGATGTAAGTTATTACTATTTAACTATCATCCAAGATGCAAATGGAACTTTAGAAGAATGTATAATTGAACAATATGAATTCGAAAATCAAACCAACCATCCTACAGATGATTAAAAATTATACTGTAGATACATGGGATTACATAGCAGAAGGTTGTCCTCCTACTCCAAAGGAAGAGTATAACAAACGAGTAGAAATCTGCAGTAATTGCCCATCAATAGTTATTGAGCAATTTAGGTGTTCAGAGTGTGGATGTCCAATGGCTAAAAAAGCTAAAAGACAGACAGCAACTTGTCCACTTAATAAATGGCCTAAAACTGTTATTGGATCTACAGGTAAAAAAATTCAAATAACTAAAGGTGAAAAAAGAAAAGAAACTAATAATCCAACTGGCGACAAAGCATAATCTTTCTCTACATGCAGTGGAGGAGATTGTGTTTAGTCAGTTTAAGTTTACTGCTGAAATAATGAAACAGCCTGATTTTCAAGTAATTAGGCTACCTTATTTTGGAAAATTTCATGCAAAAAAAGAACGTATAGCTCACATTAACGAAAGAGTTAGACGTAGACAAGAAAACAAAAATAAAGAAACTAAATGAAAGATCTACTAACATTAGCAGAAGGTAAAGTTGAACCATCTCCGTATGCGTTAACTATCCCAGAATTTAGTAAACTAACAACTAACGAATTATCTTTTGTTTACTTTTTTGTAGACCATAGATCTAGTTATGCAGCTTACGAGCAAGATGAGAGACAAGAAATTCTTACTAAAGATTTAAAGATAACAATCACCCCAAAACTTAAAGGGGCTATTGATAAATACAAAGCATTATCTGAAACTCACGCTATTAAATTGCTTAAATCTGCACGTATCTCAGTTACTAAATTAGAGAAGTATTTTGAGAATATTGATCTAACAGAAATGGATGAGAACGGACGGTTGATTTACCAGGCAAAAGACTTAGTTGCTAACTTATCTAAGATGGGGGATGTAGTTGAAGGATTAGATAAACTAGAAGAGTTAGTTAAAAAGCAAACAGAAAAAGATAATCCAAATCGTGGAGGAGTTGTTACTAATAAATACAGTGAATGATAAAGTTTAAAGATACACACTTATTTTCCCCAGCATCTACTACATATTTGACCAAAGGGTATTATACCGATGAGAATAAAAACTCTAAAAGGTACTATGAATTTTGGGATGAAGAAAAACATAGATGTTTGTACGGATACGAAGTTAATGGAGTTCACATTACAGGGTTCCATTACTTTTATCTTAACTATTGCGTTATTGATAGAGTTGTAGACGTAGTAGATCCAGTAACTGGAGAAGAATACTCACAACGTGAACGGACTTTCCCTGCATTTTATGATGGGGATTACGACTACTTTCAATCAATAGAAAAAGCACGTAAAACTAACAGACATATTGTAGTACTTAAGGCTCGACGTAAAGGTTATTCATACAAAGCCGCAGCTATGTTAGCTAGAAACTACTACCATTTACGTAATTCTAAGAACTTTGTATTTGCATCAGATAAACAATACTTGATTGGTGATGGTATTATGTCTAAAACGTGGGATATTCTTTCGTTTATAGATGACAATACAGCATGGACTCAACCAAGGATTAAAGATACTGATATGCATAAGCAGTCAGGATACAAAAAGAACGTAAATGGTGCTGATGTAACACTAGGTTTTAAGTCTCAAATACTAGCAGTAAGTTTGAAAGATGATCCAGACAAAGTTCGTGGTAAAGCAGGGGAATTGATTTTCTTTGAAGAAGCAGGATCCTTTACAGGGTTATTAAAAGCTTGGGAAGTTGCTATGCCAACCATGAAACAAGGGTCAAAAACACTTGGAACTATGGTGGCGTTTGGAACTGGTGGAGAAGAAGGGCCTGGTTTTGAAGGATTAGAAGAGTTATTTTACCATCCTGATGCATATGATTGTTTAGCATTTGAAAATGAGTGGGATGCTGGTGCAATGGGCACACAATGTGGATTTTTTCACCCTATTTACAAGAACTTAGATGGGTTTATTGACAAAGATGGGAATAGTGACACCAATGCAGCTATAGAATTCGAGTTAGAACAGCGAGAAAAGAAGAAAAAAGGTAATGATGCTAAGTCATTTGATCAATATGTAGCAGAACATGCCTTTACCCCACAAGAAGCTACACTTCAAGTCACTGGAAATACGTTTGATGTTACATCTTTAAAGGAACAGTACAATAGAGTAATAGCAAACAACCTAGATGCTATTGGAGTTGCAGGAGAATTGTACTATACCTCTGATGGTAAGGTAGATTTCCGTGGTAATTCACCACATAGACCTATTACTAAGTTCCCACATAGAAAAGATGACGACGTAACAGGTGCAGTTGTAGTCTACGAAACCCCATATAAAACAGATGTAGAACAAGTTACTCCAAAAAACATGTACATAATAGGGCATGACCCTTACGCGCAAGCGGGTACGTCAGGATCTTTGGGGGCAGCATACGTTATTAAGGTTCCTAATAATCTTTCTAAACCAGATGATTTAATTGTTGCATCTTATGTAGGCCGTCCACAAACTCAAGATGAGTATAATAGAAATCTGTTTATGTTAGCAGAATACTATAACGCAAAAATAGGATTTGAGAATGACCGAGGTGAAGTTATACCTTATGCTAAGCGATTTAGGAAGTTACACTTACTGCAAGAAGAGTTTGAAATGTTAGATAAACGTGATCTTCGTAGTAAAACAGTTAAACGTCAATATGGAATGCACATGACTGAACAACGTAAGAACCAAGGTGAACTTTATATTAGAGATTGGCTGATAGATAGTAGAGGATCTGACGAGGACGGTAATGTTACTCTTAATATGCATAAGATTTATGACCCAGGGTTATTGCAAGAGTTAATTAAGTTTAATCGTAAAGGTAACTTTGACCGATCTATGGCACTAATGATAGCGATGTACCATATGCGAGAGTTGTATAACAAAGAAGTCTATGTCCAAATCAATGATAATTCAGCAAATGATTGGTTTGATAAAAATTATAAGTAACTTTGCTAATATAAGACATTTTATATTTAATTTTGTAAGTAATGTACGGACAAGCCCATATACCTAAACAAAGAGTTCCATTAAGTCAGAAAGATGAGAAGTGGAAAAAAGACTGCGTAGATGCATTTATTAATTTATCTAAATTTGGTATTAGTGAAAGACGTGCATATTTGCGATCTTTGTATGACTACTATAATGGTGTAATAGATGAAGAAGACTATAACTATGTACTTAAGCCTTACGGAAAAACTAGAAAGAATTTCCCAACTAAGCTACGAAACTACCCAATCATTAAACCCATTATTGATTTACTTCTTGGAGAGAAATCTAAGCGTCCTTTAGAGTATACAGTAACCGTACAGAATGCTGATGCTATTAGCCAGAAAGAAGAACAGCTACAAAACTTGCTTTTAAATAACATTCGTACTCAATTCTTAAATACTCTTATTCAACAAGGTCAAGTTCAAGGAGAACCACAAGAGGTTCCGCTTCCTAAACAAGTTCAAGAAGAATTCAATAGATCTTATGTAGATTCTAGAGCAATTAGAGGACAACATGCATTGAATTATATTATGAATCAACAAGAGATTTATGATAAGTTTCAAAAACAGTTTTTCCATTTCTTAATTGCAGGGGAGTGTTATTCTCACAAAGGAGTTAGACGTAACGAACCATTTTATGAAGTTATTAATCCACTAGATGTTGACTTTGATAAAGACCCAGATATTGATTTTGTAGAAGATGGAGATTGGGCAATTATTAGAAAGTTCTCACATGCATCTACTATTATTGATGCTTATGGGGAGTTCTTAACTGATGAGCAAATCTTAGAATTAGAATCTCCTACTCATACATCTGCAGAAGCTTATCTTTTGTATCGTGCAGAAGCGTCAGGAGCTGATGATAATATTTATCGTAACAGATTAATAGAAATTGTAACGGTATACTGGAAGTCAAGAAAAAGAATTGGCTTTTTAAATTACATAGATCCCAATACGGGAACTCAAGAAGTTAAAGAAGTTGATGAAACTTTTAAGTTAACCAAAGAGATGAAAGAACAGATGGAAGCATCTTTAGAGTGGGAATGGGTTAACGAAGTATGGGAAGGAATTAGAATTGATAGAAGATTTTACATTAAAATGAATCCTTTAGCTACTCAAAGAAGTAGTTTAGACAATCCATCAATCTGCAAATTACCAATTAATGGAAGAAAATACTCTGATATTAATTCTCAACCTATCTCTTTAGTTAGTCTTGGAATTCCATATCAGTTAAATTACAATATTTACAAGTACCGTATGGAGTTAGCAATAGCCAGATCTAAGGATATTGTTGCTCAATTTGATATTAACATGATCCCTAAAAATTGGGACATGGATAAGTTTATGTACTATGTAGAGGGTACAGGTATTGCTTGGGTAGACTATAACAAAGAGGGAATACAACTATCCCCCCAGCACCAATCTGTGTTGGATATGTCAATTAAGACGATCTCACAATATCTTACCCTCTTAGAATCGATAATGGTTGAGTGGGAGAAATTGAGTGGTGTTAATAGACAGCGCCAAGGATCAGTTGGAATGTATGAAGGAAAAGGAACATCTCAACAAGCCATTGTCCAATCTTCTCATATAACAGAAGATATATTTAGAAAGTTCTCAAACTTTGAGCAACGTGAATTGCAAGGATTAATTGACTACTCTAAAGTAGCTTGGATTAACGGCAAGAAAGGAATGTTTGTAATGCCAGATAATACTTTAGCTGAATTGGATGTTGAAGGATTAGGTCATTTAGAATCTGAATACGGAATTTTTGTTTCTGATGCTGGTAAAGATGTAGAAAAACTTCAAGCTATCAGAGGATTTGCACAAGCGGCTGTACAAAATGGTCTTCCAATGTCAGCAGCTATCTCAATCTTTGAAAGCGATAGTTTCCCACAAATTAAAGATAAAATTAGACAAGCTGAAAAAGCTCAAGAGGAATTGCAAAAAGCTCAACAAGAAGCACAGGCTCAACAAAGTCAGCAACAAATGCAAATTCAACAAGCTCAGATTGAAACACAAAAATTAGATAAAGAAAAAGATCGTCAATTACAAATTGAACTTGCTCTTATTGCTGCAGAGAATGATGATAAAAAGAATTCTGCATCATTAGAAAAAATGATGAAAGACTTTGAAATTAAGCAAAAGCAATTAGAACTTAAAGAGCAAGAAATAAATAATAAACTAGCCCAAAATAATCAAGAATAATGGCAAAAGATAACATGTCAAAATATCTAACTGCTTTAGACAGTCTAGAAAAGAATGGAACCGAGGTAATTAAAGACTTAGAAGCAGGTTTCCGTGGGTCAGGTAGATTAGATAACTTGGTAGCAGAGTTAGCATTAAGCATGTTAGAAGTTGCTAATAAAGTTCATCTTCTTCATTGGGGAATTACTGGGCAAGGATCTTATTCTGCACATACAGCTTTAGGAGATTTATATGATAGTCTTAGAAGTAAAGCGGATGAAGTTGTAGAAAACTACCAAGGTATTTCTGAAACATTGTTGACATTTATGGACTTTAATGTTAGTCCTAAATTTAAAGATATTACTAACTGTTTAACTGCTTTAGATACACTTAAGAATAAAGTTGATGATTTGCAGAAAGAAAGTAAATTCTCTGAATTCAATAACTTACTAGATGAGATTAAAGCAGATATTAATAAAGCTAAATACAAACTTACTTTCTTGAAGTAATGGATAATGCTACTAGAAGACAAATATTAGAACGAGTAAAGCAATTAGGTTATCCTAATACTGTAGAGGCTTTACAAAATCCTCAAGTACTTGATCAATATGAACAACAGCAATTGCAAGCTCAGTCTCAACAGCAACAACAGCCCATTCAACAACCAGAACCTGTTAGTTTTCCTACTCCTCCTGTTACTACTCCTAACTATAAAGTACCTCAGCCTACACAGTCCGAAGCTAAGCCTTTGGTAATGTCTTTTAATGAGACTCCTGCTAAGTTAATGAAAGATGGAGGAGCAAAAGAATCTTGTGGTACTGGATATATTTGGTCAGAACAACAAAAAAGATGTATTCCTAATGCATCAGTATCTGGTTATATTCCACAAAATTTAGATCCTAATACTCCTATAAATAAAAAAATAGAAGAATATAATAATCAAGGATGGGATATAAATCAATTAGCAATGGAAGCAGCAGGAATTGCATTTCCTGAAGTAAGTAGAACTTTAAACGCAATAGGAGCAATTGATGATGTAGTAAATAAAAATCCTATAGGTTATGTAGGAAATACAATGTCTTTAATTCCTCACCCTGTTACTAGAGGAACAGGTATAGGATTATCGGTTTTATCAGCAACTCCAGTAGGAAGAGATTTAAATAAATGGATACTTGAAAAACCAGTTTACCATTATCAACCTGAAGAAACTCCTAGACAATCATTAGATAAATTTTCAGTATCTGAATCAACTAATCAACCAGCATTTATTCCTAAAAATACTAAAAAGAAGTTTGATAAAGGTGGTCCAAAAGACAAAGGATGGCAAGAGTTTAAAACTCCAACTGGGCAAAGTTTATTTTTAGATCCTAGGTTTAAAAACCAACGTTACTATGTAGATGAGCAAGGTAATATGTCTAACCCTGATCAAAACTTAATGTTGTATGATGTAAATTCAGGAACATGGGAAGCAGGTACGTCAATGCCTACATTAGAAGTGCGTCCACGTTATAGATATGAAAAACGTCCTGGTGCATTAGGATCATTTGAGACAATACGTATAGATGATGATAATAATACTTCAGAAATTATATCTCCTAACCCAATGGAGACTAGAAGAGATCAAGAAAAATTTGTAAACTCTTTTAATCCTGCAGCAATGGCAACTGAAGGTTTAATTAGTATGGGTCAAGGTAATGTAGGAGAAGGTTTAACTGAGTTAGCATTTAGTTCACCTTTACTTCCTAAAATATTAAGTAAAGCAGGAAGACAAGAACTTAAACAAGGATTTTCTAGTACAGTACAACCTACTGAAAGTAAAATAGGAGATTATGTTAAAAATGCAGATTTTAAAAATCCTTTTTTAAAAGAGTTACAAGGAGAAATAGTACAAGGTAAAGCTAATAGAAAGGCTATTGCACAAGGTAATGCATGGTTAAAAGATTGGATAAGTCATCCTAAAACTCAATTTAAAATTAATGCAGATTTAAATAGTGCACGTCCTTCTCCTACTGTAGAGTTAATAAGAGAACAATCTACAAATTATTCTCCTAATGTAAAAGAATACCCTCTTGTAAAACAATTATTTAATTTTAAAAATCCTATACATAAAGATAATTTTGGAGTTAGTTTTACACATACTCATACTCCTGAATTTAGAAGTATTGTTAAAACTCCATATTCAGAATACGGAGAATGGATGTCAAGAGCAAAATTTATTCCACAAGAATATAGAACTAATATTACTATTCATGAAGGTACACATGGATGGACATCTGCAGAAGCATTAAAAAAATCTGGTATGCATGATCAAATATTAGATATGTACCATCCTAAAACTTTAGAAAGACTTAAAGAATGGAAAAAACTACGTGCTGAAGGTAAAAATCCAAGTGATTTTATGACAGCAAATGACGCTGAAATGGGATATCTTTCAGATCCAACTGAAGTACATGCAAGGATTATGGAATTAAGACACCAAATAGGATTATCTCCAGATGACTTTGTTGAACCTGGGTATGCTAAACAAATAATGGATTGGGTTAAAGAAAGGAGTACTACTGTAGATCCTAGATTTTTAGATGTAATTAACCACGATCCTCAAAAATTAGCAAATTTATTTAATAATTTATGGACAGTTACTCCAGCAGTAGGTGCGGGTTATTTAGGATCTAAACTTTATCAGAACCAACAGCAAGAAAAACCAGTTAATAAACAGTTTGTTAGTTTTAAAACTGGAGGTAAAAAATGTTACACTTGCAATGGTTCAAAAATGAAAGTGCTATATAATAAAGCAAATTATAAAAAATAATTAAACAGTTTTTAATTAAAACCCTTAATATATCTTTGTGATATGAGTAAACCAACAGTAAAATTCGAAGACATTACTTTAGACGATGTTCTAGGGGATGGTCTAGAATCAACCAGTGCAGGCGAAGGCACAGCAGTTGATTCCAATTTAGGGGATGACCTAAATATTGACAAAACTAATTCTAAACCAGGAAGTGATCCATTAGATGATGAAGATGAAGATGAAAAGTCCAGTAAATTTGATAAAAAACTGGACACAGATGATTCTGATGACGATGCTGATTCTGATTCTGACGATGATGACAACAGTGGTAATTTCGGTGATGGTGATGATAGTATTATTTCTTCTATTGCTAAATCGCTTGGTTATGAATTGGAAAAAGAGTATGCAGAGACAGAAGAAGGTCTAGCAGAATTTACTAAAGACATTGCACAAAACATTGCAGAAGATCAACTAGATGGTTTGTTTAAGCAGTTTCCTTTAGTACAAAAACATTTGGATTTTGTTTTAGCAGGTGGAGATCCTGAAAAATTCTTTGATGCTTACAATCCAAGAACAAGTTTTGAAAACATTGAGTTAGAGCAAGAAGATTCTCGTACTCAAAAATATATGATTACTGAATTTTTAAGAACCAAAGGTCATGACGATGAGTTTATCAAAGACATGATTAATGATTATGAAGATTCTGGTAAGTTGTATGATAGAGCTAAAGTTGCTCAACGCAATCTTGCTAATATTCAAAAGCAAGAACGTGAAGGTTTAGTTCGTCAACAACAAGAGCAACAAATGCGTGCTCAACAAGAAAATGAAAGATTTTGGGAAGGAGTAGCTAGTACAATTCAAGAAGGTCGTGAGTTTGCTGGTATCCGTATTCCAGATCGTGAAAAAGCTAAATTCTTTGATTACATTTCTGAACCTATTAGCGATAATGGTCAGACTCGTAGAGATAAGGATTATGCAGAAGCTAATCTAGAAGCTAAACTTGCTTTGGATTATTTGATGTATAAAGGCTTTAACTTGAAAGATATTATTAACGTAAAAGCAAAGACTGAAAGCGCTGTTAGTTTAAAAGAAAAAATTAAACAAAACGAAGAGCGTGTAAAGTCAATGCAGACAAACGATAAAAAAGGAAAGAAATTTGATGCAGATAATCTGGATCTAAAAGCATTGTTTGGGTAACTAAGCAATATAACAATTAACTTTAAATAAATTATAACTATGGCTCTAATGCAAGTTCTTAAAACGTACTATAACGATGCCCAAATGACCGACACTAACTCGTTGGTTAACGCACTTATGGAACGTCCAGAGGAGATCTCTCCTATCATTACTCACTTGGCTGGTCGTGAGGAAAAGAAATTTCCATTGTCTTTCTTGACTGAAGGTGTTGGAAACACTCGTTCAATTGATCGCTACGAATATGAATATCGTGTTAAAACTCACGAAATCAATGTTCGTCCTGTTGTTGCTAACAACGCTTCTACTGGTGCAGGTGGTGCTCCAATTAAATTGACTTTCCCTGACAAATGGTTTATTTTCCCTTACACTTTGGTATCTCAATCTGGTGTATTGGCTCGTATCATGTCAGAACCTGTTCAAAATGGTTCAGGATGGGAATATACTTTAAAATTGGTTTCTCCTGATGTACCCGCTTTGGATGCTTCTGATTATGCAGTAGGCGCTTTGTGGGGTATGTTGTATGCTAACGTAGGAATTGACTTTTCTCGTGGTAATGCATCTAACTGGACTGCTCCTGGTTTGGTTCGTAGCAAAATTGGTACTGTACGTAAATCTTACCATTTCTCTGGAAATGCTAAAGATTATGTTGCTCAATTTGAATTGCCTTTGAAAGAAGGAAGTAAGACTAAATTGTGGATGGATTACGAAGAGTACCGTCACATGTTGAAGTTCAAAGAAGAGTGTGAAATGTACTACTGGTATGGTCAAAAGACTCATGATGCAAATGGTGTTAGCACTATGTTGGATGAAAATGGTCAACCTGTAGTTTCAGGTCCTGGTTTGTTGGAGCAGATCATTAACAAAGACACTTACTCTAACTTGACTCAAGCTAAGATTGAAGAAGTTATCGGTGATTTGTTCTATGGTATGACTGATGCTACTGATAAGCAAGTAACTCTTTACACTGGTATCGGTGGAGCTCGTGAGTTTGACCGTGCTTTGAAGACTTACTATTCTTCTAACTCTTATTTGCAAACTACTCAACCTACCTTCATTACTGGTTCTGGTCGTAACTTGGGTATTACTGGTTACTTCACTAGTTATGAGCACGTTGATGGTCATAGAGTTAACGTAGTTAAATCTCCTTTGTTTGATCACGGTCCTGTTGCTCAAGCTTCTAAAAAGCACCCAGTTTCTGGTTTGCCTTTGGAATCTTATCGCATGGTGTTTGTTGACCAATCTACTTATGATGGTGAAAACAACTTGCAAATGATCAACAAGAAAGGTCGTGAATTGTTGCGTTGGTGTGTTGCAGGTTCAGTTGTTCCAAAAGGATTCACTGAAACTGATACTCGCGCAAGTGATATTGATGGTGCTTCTGTGCATATGTTGAAGACTGCTGGTATTTTGCTTCGTCGCTTCGATACTAGCTTGGATCTTCAGTGTGTTGCATCTTAAGTTGTGTTGGTTTATAAAAAGTAGGGGGGAGTTAATCCTCCCCTCTTCTTTTCCTTATATAAAGAACTCCTAGTTATTCTTAATCTGGGAAATAATTAAATAAAAAGAACAATATTATGAAAACAATTATTATTAGAAGAAAGGAAGTACTTAATCACCTTCCAAAAGAAATCAGAGCTGGAGCTAAAGTTAAAATTGGATCCATCTTTGTAAACAGACTTCCACTCAAAGGAGTAGAAGGTAAAGAAGAAGAAAGATTATTAAAAGAATTGGTTGATGTTCCACCTACACACAACGAATGGCCTGCAAAAACAAAAGACTTTTGGTCTAGTTTAAGCATTACAGTTCCATTTGAAGGAGTAGAATTAAACATTGAAACAACTGAAGACGGAACTCCAATTAACCCAATTGATTATATTAAATACAAGTGGGCAATTAAACACCGTCAAGTTGCAATGTCTGAAGAAGAAATGAGAGCAACATCTGAAAAAAAGTTTTACATTTATGATCCTCAAAAAGATCTTCTTAAAAAGAACAACAAAGTTCAAATTAAGAAAGAGGCTGATAAAGAATTTATTAAATTGACTGGAAACTTTGATTTAATGCGTACTTTAGTACGTGTATTAGCAAATGGAAATCCAGACACTTTGACTGACATGGAAATTGAAAATCAACTTTATGATATAAAAGATGCTAATCCAGAGCGTTTTTTAAAGTATTGTAAAGATGACACTTTAGAGTTACGTTCTGAAATTTTAGAAATGATTGAAAAAGGAGTTTTCCGTCAAATTGGTAATCAAATCATTTACCAAGATGAAACAATCGGAGAAACTATGAAAGACGCAATCGTTTACTTTAAAAACAAGAAAAACTCTGGAGCTGTAAACGCAATGCGTGCACAACTTAAAGAAGTTAAATAATGAACGTAAATGAAATGCATATAGCTGTTAACCTGGGGGTGCAAAAACTTGCATCTTTCCAGGTTGACAACTTATTACCTGAAGAAATAGATCATGAGTTAAACTTAGCTCAACTTAGATTTGTTAAGCAACGATTTAATGCTAGATCTAATCGTCAAGGTAAGGGATTTGAACAATCTCAAAAAAGAATTGATGATCTTAAATCTTTGATTGTAGAACATCAAGGACTTACTAAATTTTATGGGGAAGTATTTACTTCTAAATATTCTCCTATTTATGTAGATAGATACACACTTCCATTAGACTATCTATTTTTAGTATCAGTTAGAGCACACGTTAACTACTCTTGTACAACTGCTCCTCAAGTAACGTTATTAAATTCAACTACATCATATGTAAAAGTTAATCTAACAGCTCCTGTAGAAGGATATGTTTTACAAGATCTTTATTATTATGATGATGATAATAGCGAATGGGTTAAAGCAAATGTAGTAGATTTAACTACAATTACTCAAGTATTGGATAATGCTAGTTATGTTGCTAACGTAACTCCTGCTTTAGCTTTACCAGAACAGAATTCTGAAAACTTAACTAACCACATATCTCCTAATATAGATAGTAATCATATTTATATAGGATTTAAAAGTAACCTTTATTTAGGGTTAGATCCAACAGTAGGACCAACAGAAGATGCTTGTGTTTATACTGTATGGGTAGATCCTCTAGATGGAAATAATACTTCCACTGTTTATGTAACAGAATTTACTGATATAACTACTCAAACTAGAGTATTTATACAAAATAATTTAATTCCATTGTATAATAAAATTTCTTATTGTACATTTGCTCAGCATGATGATATGTATGCTTTATTAGATGATCCATTTAATAAAACAGACTACGAATTGCCGTTCTATAACATAGAAGAAAGTTATTTGGATATTTATACTGATAATACATTTATTGCTGATAAAGCAATAATTAAATATATAAAAAGACCAATTGCTATCTCAAAAAGTCTTGGAGTTGGAAGTGAATTACCATTTCACACACACGAAGAGATTGTAGAGATGACAATTAAAAGCATACTAGAGGGAGTAGAATCCCAAAGGTATAACACGCAATCAATGGAAACATTTGAAAGCGAATAAATTAAATTAATGTTAAACGCCTAAAATTTTAAAAAAATGGCACCTTCTAATCTAAGTCAAGTGTTTGTAGTTAATTCAACTACACCTTTTATTACAAGCACTACTTTTTCAAATGCCGCAGCTTCAGGCTTAGCTGCAAATTCTAAAGCAGGTATTTGGAACGTTGCTGGTAAAACAAACCTTACAGGAGCATCTGCTGCTACAGCTTTGATGACTTCTGCAGGAGTATTGAATACTGCTCTTAAGCAAATTCAATTTACTCAAACAATGCTTTCTGGTAACTGCATTGCATCTCCTATTATTGATATAAAAGATATCAAAAGATTGGCAATTACTAAGTACAAAGCTGCTGCTCCCTATAAGACAGTTGCTGCAATAGGTACTGCAATGCAATCTGCAGCTACTGCTGACCAAGCTGTAATGATGCGTTTTGCAATTCGTACTGCTCCTACTTCTTATTTGTCATATGCTAGTCCTAATGACGCTAGTATGGATATTTCTTCTGACACTACTAAGTATTCTTTTCCTTTGCAAGGTAACTTTAGTGCTGGTCGTAATATTCATTCAATTGAAATTTCTGAAGTAGATCATAATAACGATGAAGCAACTTTTGTAACTGCTGCTGCAGCTGCAATTAATGCTCATCCTTATTTGAAAAAAGTATTTTATGCTACTGGATCTTCAACTGATTTGACTGTAGAAGCTCGTCACGAAGGAGTAGTATTTGATCTTACTATTCAGTATTCTAATGGAGATACTTTAGCTGAAACTCAATCTATTACTGGAAATGCAGGTGTAGGTAACTATTACCAAGTACTTTCTGATGAGAAATCTCATCGTAGCAAATACGGAAACTTTAACCGTATGTATTTCCCAATGGATTTCCCAACATTTGCAACTGCTGGAACTAACTATGATGTTATTGACATTTCTTATGCTCATGCTCATCCAGCATCTACTGGTATTGCACGTGCTGCAGAGTTGAACAATCTTCGTATTTATTTAGTAGCTCAAGAATCTGATGATACTAACCAAAATGCAGACGCTGTATTGGCTTATACTGATGCTGCTGTTATAGCTGCATTTGGAACTAATGCCAGTGCTGCAACTCCTGGTTTAGTAACTGAGTGGTATTTCTAAACCTAAACTAATTAAAAGCCTCACAATTTGGTGGGGCTTTTTATCTTATATTTGTAATAAATAAAATACAATGGCATTAAGTGCATCATTAATAGGAGTAACAGCAAATTGTGAAGGTATATCTTCTGCAATAACAGTATCTACTGCAGCTAATTATGATTTAAAAATTTATTTACTTGAAGGAGATGTAGAAACTAAAATCTATCAACAAGTAGACATCGATGAAGCAGTGCCTGCAAATATAACTATTACTACTCAAGCTTTATTAAATTCTGGAGTAAATGATATGTATGACAGTGGTAATGATGAATTAGATGCTATTATTGAAAGTATTACAACATTTAATGGAATATTTAAAGTTGAAATTGATGATGGTACTGATACTGTTCAATTTTATTCAGTAGGTACTTGCTCAATTGATTGTTGTTTAGCAAACCTTATTCAAGCAAATCTTGATTGTACTTGTACAGACGGAGATTGTTGTGAAGATATTAAAAAAGCAGAGAAGATTCTTATCTTAACTCGTGCAGCAATTTTAGATGGCGCTAATGGTGATATTGTTGGTGCAACAGAAAAATATAATAAAGCAGTAGAACTTTGTGGAAGTACTCCATGTGATTGTAATTGCTAATGGCTATAACTCCTGAAAAACTACATGGTAAGTCTTTTGAAGACTTCATGGCATTTGTAGACAATGTAACTGTCCTACAAAATGATGTATTTTATTCTAAATTAATTGCAGGAGTAGAGTGCAGTGGAACTGAAACTGCTAAATTAAATATTATTAACTACTTACTTACTAAGTATAAAGGTACAGAAGCTTTAGATTGTGTGTATAATTTGCGACCATTCTTAGGATTGATAAGCGAAGATTATACAGACAATGCTAAACTTAATGATTATACTTATCTAGAAACGTTTACAAACTATCTGCAAAAAAATTATAAGCAATGCGGAACAACTAAAATTATTGTTAGAACTATGCCTACTGGAACAAGCCCATTTACATTAACTCCTAGCGGTGGAATTGAAGTAAGTACTGATGGTACTACTTTCTCTACTGACTCTATTATAGTACAAGGAGGAGATACAGTATATATTAAAGCTACTGCTAATTGTACAGAATGTGGTAAGTCTGCATATGATATTTGGTTGGATTTAGGCAATACTGGAACTGAAGAAGATTTTATTGATTCTTTAACTGGACCTCAAGGTCCTCAAGGAGAAAATGCTAATATTGAAGGAATAACTTGGAAAGGAACTTGGTCAGCAAGTCCATCTCCTGCATATGCAATTAATGATGCAGTTCAATATGATGGAACTTCTTATATAAAAATTGCAAATGCTAACTCAGCATCTATTGCACCAGATACTAATTCTGATTGGGAAATATTAGCGTTACAAGGTATGCCTGGAGATGACGGAGCTACTGGAGCGGCAGGTGCAGATGGCGTTGATGGGGCTACTGGTGTTAATGCTATTAGAGCAGTTACTGCTAGTACTACATTATTAACAACAGGATCAACTGAAGGAGTTGACCCAGGAACTGATAAAGGAGTTCTTGTTACTATTAATAGTGCTTCTGCAACTACTTTTACTATTCCTTATTTTGACGGATCTACAACTCCTACAAATACAACTTCTTTAACTAATTACCCAGTTAAGTTTCAAACTTCTGTAATGCAATTAGGTACTGGACAAGTTAGAATTGTAGCAGGTACTAGTGGATCAAATTCAGTTATAATTCGTAGTGCTAATAATATGACTTATCTAAGAACTCAATATAGTGCTTGCACTATCATTAGAGTTGCTACAAATGAGTATTATATGTTTGGAGATTTAACTAATATTGTTTAATGTTAACATTAGCAGCAGCACAATCAGCTATTTGGGGATATGATTCTAAACTATCATATGATGCTACTGGTTTTACATATACTGGTAGTACAAGTTATATAGGAACTTGGACAACTCCAACATTAGCTCCTAATGGTAAATTATATTCTATTTTATCTTGTGCTAGTACTACTGCTACAGGATCTACTAATTCTTATGTAATAGCTATTATTACTCCTAATAATGCTAATCATACATCTACAAACTGGAGTGCAGCTACTGTACAATATATTACTGCAGATGGTTCTGCAAATAGACCTTATTGGGATGCAACTTTTTCACCATTAAATAGTACTACAAATAATGCTTTAATTAGATTTTCTCAAAAAGGAATTTTAGCAGCTAATGGTAAGATATATTTTATGCCATTTAAAAGTGACATATCTGTAGGAGCTTATCCTAAATGGGTTGTACTAACTCCAGGAGATGCTACTACAACAACTTGGGAAACAGTTTCATTTACTAATACTTCATATAAACCAGGAGCTTTAGGAGGATGTGTAGCAGGAAAAGATGGATATTTATATGTATTACCAAATACAGATGATACTACATCAACTGCTGCAGCATGTCCATTCTTTAGAATACATCCAAAAAATGTAACAATTGGAGGAGTTACAGCTACTGTTGATACAGCCTATATTGGATATTGGACAGGAGTAACAGGAAGAAGATTATTTGCAGATTATTTAAATACATTAAATTGGAGAAATTCTGCAGGAACTGTTACAGCAGATACTGCAACTGGCGCTGTAACTAAATCTTATGATGCAGATACAAATAACGGAACATTTGCTGATATTATAGTTCACGCTAATGGTAATATTTATTTACTTCCAAAAGATAATGGAAGAGGTAGAATATTTTATATTAAACCATCAGAATTTGGAAATGCTCACGAAATATGTTCTGAAACAGGATTACATATTAATCAATTAGCAGGAGGAGCAGGAACAGGATTATATTTATCTTGTCATTCTGGATTTTTATCAAGTAAACAAGGATTACCATTAGAAAATAATCAATTATTAAAACTTTACATTATACCTAATGTAAAAACTACAGGTAGCCCAGCAACAATTGTTACAACTAATCTTACAAAGATACTTGTATTAAATGCTGTTTCAAATACGTTAACAGCAATAAATTATACACCAGAAAATAGTGGAGCATCTAATGGAGCTTCTGTTAATTTAATGACAGGATTTCCAATGGCTAATGGCACAATTTTACTTAGTAATATTGGAGCAGGAACTTCTAAATCATTAGATCAATTAGTGACTGGTAAAAATGCTGCAGGTTCTTATAAATTTGTAACAGCTACAAGTGCTAATGGAATTATAGCAGGAACAACTGCTCAATTAAATACAGATTTTGGAATAGGAAATACTGCTGGAAATAGAAGAGATATTAGTAGTTACCATGTAGGAGTTAATTTAAGTAAAACTTTAGTAGTAACTAACCAACTTAAAATTACAGAATTAATGCCTGTAAAAGGTTATCATCCAGATGTTACTTATTTTGATTCATATTTAAGTGAACCTACTGATGCTAATAGCATGTATGATTTCCCTACAAACATTACTACTACTCCAACATCTTTGTACAATTCTCAAAAGAATAAGTTAAAGTAAATTATAAACCAACACATATGTTAATCACACAAACAAACCAAGCTTTTTTGAATGTCTATAAAGCACTTCAAGATAGCAAAGAATGCAAAGGATTGGAATTTGCAAAAGCAGTTATTGCTAACTCAGATGTAATTAAAAATCATCTTCAATACATTGAGGATATGGTAGTTCCATCAGAAGAGTTTATCAAATTATCAATTGAAGCTAAAAAGTTTATTGATGCAGAAGATATTGAATCTCTTCAAAAGATGGAAGCAGAAGAAGGTAATGCTGCAGTTATAGAAGCTCGCAAAGAACAACTAGAAAAAGCTAATGAAGAACTTAAAAAAGAATCTACATTAGAACTAGAAATTATTAAAGAAGAAAGTTTGCCAAAAGATATTTCAGTAGCTAACTACGAAATGTTGAAGGCCATTATTAAATAATGCAAAGTACAAAGTCTGAAATATTACTTAATAGGATACTAAAGAATGTGGGGTTGATTAATACAGCCCCATATCTTTATACTGCAGATGGTAATCCGTATTCAACAAAGACGGAGAGAATTCTGTATTTAATTGAATTGCATACTAGAGGATTAGGACCACTAATCGATGATCTTAGATTAAACAAAGAGTTTTATTTTGATTTTCAGACTGTAGATTATATTAACTTTACAGTACCATTTACTTGTGTATTAAAAGAAATAGTATCAAGTGATAATGCTGCAATAATAACTATTGAAAAATTAAATGGTACTCCTGTTGGAATAGATGATGAAGTAGATGCATATACACCACTTAAAATAACTAGTGACATAGTAACTCACGTTACACTTAAAGTTAGACTAAATGATAATATCTGATAATAAAAAAATTAAAGTACAGAATTACGGATTGTATGCAATAAGTGCTAACAAAGTAGTTATTGTAAAAGGTAAAACTATTGTATTAGCAGATCCTTCTGATCCTGAAATTTATATACATCCATTAGCAATCACTCTTCAATATTTTGAAATAGGATCTTATGGAGAAGTATTATTAGCAGGAACATTAGATAACATAGATACTACTATTTACAGTGATTATGTTAATACTTCATTGTACCTTGCTGCTAATGGAGGAATTAGTTCTACTGCTAGTGCTGTAACTATTGGTAGTATTTCTAAACTAGCTAATACAGGTTCTGTTTATATTAACTTTATTGTAGAACCATCAGTTTCTTGGGGGAATATATCAGGAACATTATCTGATCAAACAGATTTACAAGATGTATTAGATACTAAATTTGATTTAAAAGATATTAATCCTGTATGTAAACTAAGTGAGAATATTAATAAAGGTCAAGCAGTTTATATTTCTGGAGCTACAGGTACTAATATGATTATTAGCAAAGCTTCAAATGATACTGAATCTACATCTTCAAAAACATTTGGAATACTATCAGCTACTGGTATTACTAATGATCAAATTAAAATTATTACTAGTGGATTTTTAGAAGGAGTTAATACTTCAACAGCTACAATAGGAGATTTTATTTGGCTTGGTACAAATGGAGATTTAATATTCTGGCATTATCCTCAAACAACAAAACCAGTAGCACCTGCACATTTAGTATTCCTTGGAATAGTTACAAGAGTACATGCTGTTAATGGAGAAATATTTGTTAAAGTACAGAATGGATATGAACTTGATGAACTTCATGATGTTGCTGTAGGAGATTATGTAAATAGAGATGTATTATACAGAGATACTGATAATAATCTTTGGAGAAATGGATCATTGTTTGATTTAATGGGAGCAGCTTCTGATGCTCAAGATGGTTATTTAAAAGCATCTGATTGGACTATATTTAACGATAAACAAAATGCTATTACTCTAACTACTACAGGAACTTTTGGAGAAGCTACGTTTGATGGAACTACTTTAAATATTCCTCAATATAGTGGAGGATCTGGTGGAGTATTGGTATATGCTAAAAACTCAACTACATATAGTTCTACAGGAACAGGATCTCAAATTATACATTCATTACTTATTCCTGCTAATACATTTGCTGCAGGAGATACAGTTAGAGTTACTGCAAGATTTAAAAAAGTAGGAACTGCTACCACACAATCTAATATTACTATTAATACTTCTGCTTCATTATCAGGAGCAACGGTAATTAAAGCAAACGTATTTGCCACAGGTACTTTAGCAGCAACCGTTCAAGGTTCTGCGGTTATTATTAACTCAACATCTAATACTCAATTAGCTTGGACAGCAACTAACTTAGGTACTTCGGAACTAGTGAACTCAACAAGTGCTTGGCAAGAATCAATTTCTATTAACTGGACTGCTAATCAATACATTATGTTTAGTGGTAATCCATCAGGTACTGACGTTTTATCTGTAATACATTATATGATTGAAAAACTATGATTTTAGAAATAACAAAAATTGAAGGTGGATTACGTTGGAATAATATAAATAGATTATTCACCTATTCTATGCTAGCTAATGGTTATGATATTACTGGAGTAGACTTATGTTACATTGAACTAGATAATCAACTTTATATGATGTGTAGTAATGATTCAACAGTGGATGGTAATACTTTTGACAATATTCAAGATGAAATAAATTATATATATGAAATTTGAAGATGTAGTAGCATATTGTTTAGCTAATCCATCGTTTTTTAAACGATCTAAACACGAACTTGCAAAAGTTTTAAGCGTAGATGTAAATCTAGCAGAAAAAGCTAGAAAGCAAGCTAGAGCAATACTGTCTAAAAACAATATTAAGCACTACAATTCAAGAGATACTAGAAACAATAGATTAGACCCTGCTACTAAAGAGGATTACAGAAAGTTTTTAGAAGCTCATGGAATTAATCAAGATCGTGTTAAGTCAGTTAAGTATTGGCAAAACATGGGAGGTGACTTTAGATTTTCTGTAGTTACTAATGAGCAAGTTAAACCTGAAGCACTTAAAGCAGACTTTTTAAAGTTTGTAGAAGAGTATAGCCCAGTTGCTAAAAAGACTGCAAAACCAATTACAAAGAATCCAGTAGTATTAGAGATATCAATCCCAGATATTCATTATGGTAAATTAACTGATACTAACTTAGAGGCATTTGAGCAATTATATATGGATACGGTAATAGAGCTTCTTGAAAAAGCTAAAGGTTTGGAAATCAAACAAATATTACTACCTATCGGTAATGATGGCTTAAATTCGGATAATATAAACTACACAACAACAGCTGGCACACCGCAACATGATTCTGTTCATTGGATGAGAAGCTTTCAAGGGTATTGGAAGTTACTAGTTAAGGCCGTAGATTACTTGAAACAAACTGCTCCAGTACATGTAGTAGTTGTTCAGGGTAATCACGACTATGAACGAATGTATTATGTGGGAGAAGTATTATCTGCTTGGTACAAAAAAGACGAAAATGTATCAGTAGATAATGATCAAAATTCAAGAAAATACTTTAACTTTGGAGTTAACTTAATTATGTACACTCACGGTAACAATGAAAAAGCTGCAGACTTGCCTTTGATTATGGCAACTGAGCAACCTTTATTGTTTGCTAATGCAAAATTTAGAGAAGTGCATTGTGGACATTTACATAAAGAAATGGTTAATGAATACAGAGGAATTAAAGTAAGATTTATTCCATCTATTTGTCCTGCAGATTTATGGCACAAGAAAATGGGTTATGAAGCCCAACGTGCTGCTCAAGCTTATATATGGAATTATAAAACAGGATACGAAGGACATTTACAGTGTAGTATATTAAACGATTAACCATGACTTTAGACGAAATTGCTTACAACATTAGAAACTTATACCGAGGAGGTAGATCAAATCAAGATGATCCAATAAGTTTATCTCAACTTAAATTTAATATTAAGTACTACCGTGCTATGTTCATTAGACGAGATTATGCTCGTAATGGACTAGTTACCAGACATTTAGAACAAGACTTGCGATGCATTCAAATTGAAGAGATTGATGCTAGCAAATGTTGCAATGTAACATTGTCTTGTCCTGTCTACAGATCTGTGCGTCGTATTCCACGTACAGTTAGATTTAACTTTGAAGAAGCGATTACATTTGTAGGAGATGTTACTGGTCACGGTAGAATTCAATTAATCAAACCATACGAAGTTAACTTCTTGACTTATGATAAATATACTTCTAAAGTTAAGAAAGCTTTTATGTTAGAAGATTATTTGTACATAATTAATCCTGAAGGTATGGAAACTGTCAATCTTCGTGGTATCTTTGAAGATCCAGAGGAGATTGGTAAATTTATAGACTGTAATGGAAGCCCTTGCTATAACGGAACTGATATTTTTCCTATGCCTATGGATATGGTGCAAGGAATTGTTTCGGGAATTGCTGGAGGAGAATTAAGATTATTAGCAGGAAGCGTGAGTGATACAGAGTTAGATAGAGGCTCAGACGGAATATCCCAAGGATCTGCACCTAGAGAAACTAAAGATTAATTAAATTGAATATAACAAAATGGCATCACCCGCTTGGCAAAGATCAGAAGGTAAAAATCCTAAAGGAGGATTAAATGCAAAAGGTAGAGCAAGTTATCGTGCAGCTAATCCTGGTTCTAAATTAGGAGCTCCACAACCTAAAGGTGGCAAAAGAAGAGATTCTTTTTGTAACCGTATGTGTGGAATGAAAAAACGATTAACGTCTGCTAAAACAGCAAATGATCCTAACTCTAGAATTAATAAAGCCTTAAGAGTTTGGAGATGTGGTAGTTGCTCAAATTGGTAATAGTGATGGAAAAAATTATTTACTACATTAAAGAACAAGCAATGCACATAGAATGGGCAACAATTAATTTAGCGTGGATTACATGGACATGGGCCATGTTTTCTAGTGTAATTACTTGGAGTCTAGGAGTTATTGGTGCTATCACACTTATTTGGTTTAATATAGAAAGGGCATTAACCGCTAGAAAAGAAAGAGAACTTTTAAAAAATAAAGACAATGGCCAAGAAAAGTAAAAGTCTATCTATGATCGCAGAAGATCGTAAATGGAAAGTTGAGTCTGCTTTAAGAACTATCAAAGAATATAATGATATTGTTAAAGATAAAAAACTCATGAAAGAGGTAGCAGCAGAAGCTAAAAAAGTAGCTAAAGAAGCTAGTGATATTGCTGGTAACTTTATGGAAGAAAGCAAAGAAATTAAATTTGGAAAATGAGTAAGCTAATTAAAAGAGCTGATGGCTCATATTCTAAAAGAGGTCTTTGGGATAACATTCGTAAAAATAAAGGGTCAGGTAAAAAGCCTACTAAACAAATGTTAGAGCAAGAACGTAAAATTAAAAAAGAAGAAGATATGAAAATGGAATATAAAAAAGGCGGTAAAAAATCCATCGCTAAAGAAGCTAAAAAAGAAGGTGAATCTTTTATGCAAGAATCCAAAGAGATTAAGTTTGGTGCTCCTGGTATTAAACCTCCTATGGAAGAAAAGAAAATGGGAGGAAAGAAAACTATGGAACCAGGTGGTGGTGGCCGTTTTGCTAAAATGGTTAACAAAATGAAAGGTGAAGGTAAGTCTGAAGAATCTGCTAAAGCAATTGCTGCTAGTATTGGTCGTAAAAAATACGGTAAATCTAAGTTTCAAGAGATGGCTGCTGCAGGTAAAAAGAAGATGGGTGGTAAAAAGTGTTGATTGAATGCAAAAACAATCACAAACAATTAAAGAAGCTTACGCATTTTACAAGAAAAATTCAGAACATCCTGTAAGTCAAAAGCTTTTTGATGAAATATGTAAAGAGTTTAATATTAAATTGTTTGATTTAATACTAGACGGATACGAATTCGATATGGGCTCTAACATGGGCACCATATCAATTAGAAGGATAGAACGCTATCCAGGTAAATTAACAGTAGATTGGGGAGAAACTAATAAACTTAAAAAAGAATTAGTTGAGCAAGGAGTTAAACTTTATGATAGTGCTACTGGTGAAGGTGAGAAATATCAAGTATATTATACTGATAAGTTTTATTGCAAATATCATTGGACTAAGTCTAAGTGTAAAGTAAAGAATAAAACAGTATATAGATTTTCTCCTACCCGTGGTAAGAAAGGAAACAAAGAAAAACTAGTTGATTTACTACACAGAGACGATTTAGCTTATTTAAGATTTAAAAAAAATGGTATACAGATTAACAAGTAGTAAAGCAATAGTAAGAAAGATCATGCGTGATCTTAAACCTCCAGGGGACAACTGGATTGATGATTCTATTGAGTGGATAGGTGAAGCTTTAGAGCACATCGGAGCAACGCCACAACTTGTACAGAAAGGTAAAGTACTTAATGTAGTAGATTACAAAGTACTTATGCCTGATGATTTGTATTACATTAACCAAGTTGCTATTAACAACGTTATTAGTCCTACAATAACTAATGAACTTACAGAGTTAGTAGCACAATTAACTGCATTAAATGCACAAGTAGTATCTAATCCTAATGATAAGATTTCTTATAACTACCAACTACGTGAAATAAACGCTAGAATTGGAGTATTAGAAAACTTGTATTTAGCAGCAGATAATACTCTTAGTCCATTACAATACGGAACATCTACATTCCCTGCAGGAATTCATTGTGATAATTGTGTAAATCAATTTATCAAATGTAAAGAAACTTATATTGTAGATGGAGGATATATTAAGACTTCTTTTAAAGAAGGTCCTATTTGTTTAAGTTACACAGCATTTCCATTAGATGAGGATTGTTATCCTATGGTACCAGATGATATTAGCTATAAAGAAGCTATGTTTTGGTATGTGTATAAGCAAATGATGTTAGGTGGTTATGTTCCATCTATGAATGGAATTGATTACAATTTTGCTGATCAAAAGTGGAGATACTATTGCACTCAAGCAAGAAACGCTGCTAATTACCCAAGCATTGACAAGTATGAATCATTCTTGAATCAATGGGTTAGATTGGTACCTAACATCAATAGACATTCTACAGGATTTGAGAATTTGAACACAAGAGAGAATTTAGACAGAGGGCGTTATAATAATTACGGAACAATATGAAGTTTTTAAAAGGATTATATAAAGATTCAGGATTAGTAGATCAACCACAAGGTACTCATAGAGATGCCTTGAATATGGTTATGAATTTAGATAAAGGTGCAGTTGCTTCAGAATATGGCAATACTCCATCTCCTGCTACTGTTAGAATTCAACAAACTCTTTCCGATGATAGAAAGATTAATGGATCAATCCTTTTACCAGATAATAAATTCATAGTATTCTATTCTAAAAAATATATTAACACATCTACTTCATATATCTATTTGTATGATTCTGAAGGAGATATGATGACATTAATATTTGCTACTTCTAACGAATCTACTGATCCATATTATAATTTAAATGCAGGACACTTAAACTTTTCTATAGAATACCCTATCACTGGAGAAGCTAGAGTAGCTGCTAATGGAGATGTTGTAGTTTATTTTACAGATAACTATAAAAATGTAGCAGTAGACCCTGTTACTAATATAGAGTATGTAGAAAATTACAATCCTCCTAGAACATTTAATATAACACGACAATTAAATAATTTAAAAAATGGAGCACCTGTAACTGCTTTATATGTATCCTCTTCTGATAAATTTAATGTTGCAGGTAAACACATAGACTATTTAAATTTATTTTTAACTACTAAAAAAATACCTGAAATTAAAACTCACAAATTAATAAAAGGAGGAGTTTTAGAAACAGGATCTTATTATTTATGTTTAGCTTATGCTACTGAAGAGTTTACTGAGACTAATATTTATACTGTAAGTCAACCTGTTTATATTCCTAAAGGTAATTATAGAGATAATGGGTTAACTCCAGTTGTACCTTTTGAACATATGGTAGGCGCTCCTACAGGTACTCAAACGGCTTTTGCTATTAAATGGACATACTCAGAACTAATAGATGGAGCAACTACTGTTTCTTTTGATACTAATTACCCTTACATTGCTCCATATATTATAAAATATGCAGGTAATGCTAAAACTGCATATAAGCTTCCATTAATTCCTACAGAATCTGCAGGAGATATTACATTTACTGGAAATGAAAATTATGCGACTAGTTCTGTAGAAGATATTGTATTAGATAAAGCTACATATCTTACATCTAAATCGCTTACACAATTAGATAACAAATTATATCTTGGTAATCTTACTGCTAGAAAAGATGTTGGATATCAACGTTTTGCAAATAATATTCAATTAGTTCCTCAAGTTAAAGAAATTAAAAGGTTTGATAGTAGAGTATATGATGTATTAAATCTTAATTACGGATATACAGAGATATTAAAAAAGTACAATGAAGATGGTACTTACTATCAAGATTTTGATGATTATAAAATTATCTCTAATATATATGGTAGATATCAATTATCTTCTATTTATGATGGAGATACAGATTTTTGGCCATCTTCTGTTTCCCCACAAACTCCTGAAAGTTTAATGGGTGGATATAAGAATCAATATACTGCTTCTTATTTAAAGTCTTATAGAAGAGGAGAAGTTTATGCATTTTATGTATCACTTGTATTAAATGATGGAACAGAGACTTATGCTTATCATATTCCTGGAAGGGAAATGGATAGACTTCAAGTAACAGATTTATCAACTACTGAAATTATAAACCTTAATGAAACTGGTCAAACTACTTATAGTAATCCAGAATTTTTAACTATTAATGGAACAGATGGACTTGGTGGTAGTGAAGCTACAAGTATTACAAATCCTGATTTACAAGAAAGATTAGGAAACTATATTTATTCTAAAATAGTCGACACAAGTGAAGGAGTAGTTCCTGATAGAAGTGGTGCAGGAAGTGTTCTTCAAAATATGGGGTATTGGGAGAATGAAAATGAATTTTACCCAGTAACTCCTGACTTTACAACATTTACAGTAGATAGTTCAGGAAACGCTGAAGATACAGGCAATCCTTTATATGCAAATATAAATACAGGAGAAAATGGTACAGCTAACGTAAGACATCATAAATTTCCATCTAATTTAAATCCTGAATACTCTTTTATTAAACAGGATAGAACTAATTTATACAGAGTTTATATTCCAACATCAGGAACTCCTACAGGAAATGTAGAACAAAGTCTGTTAGTTAACCTTAGAACTGCAACTGCAAGTTGGGATGACCAAGTTAACCAATCAGCATTTTTTTATGAGACTATTAATATCTTAGGATTTAAACTACAAAATATTCGTTTTCCTAAATTTATCCTTAAGCAAATTCAAGGATTTAAAATTTACTATGCTAAAAGAACTATAGAGAATAAAACTATTCTTGGTCAAAGTTTACTTCATCCATCTTTCTTTAGAGCACATGGCTTCTTTTCTACTTCAAGATTACCATTGTCTAACAAAAAGTTAGGACCATTTTATAGATACTGGAGTTTTTATGCTAATATTCCAGATGTATTATCTGCAGATGTAAACTCTTATATTAAATATGATTCTAAATATATAGGTAAATTTTACTATGATGAATCAGCAGTTCTTACTGGAAATGATAGTTATTTAGGAAGTCCTATTGTAAAGTTTCATGATTTTACAATGCTTAGAAAAAAGATTAATCTAAACATTGTAGATTACATTAGTATTCAATCTGTTGTAACAATGCATCAGTATAATGGAATGTTTAGAAATGCTACAATGGATAATAGTACTAGAACAACTACTACTGTTACTAACTTGAAATATTTAGCAGGATATAAATATTTTCAAACTGGTCAAAATGAGGATGAGGAGTTTAGTTGGATTCATGCAGACTTAGGAAACTTAGATTCTAAAATTCCAAGGTTAACTAGTGGAGGAGCATTTGATGATTTTGCTCCACATAGAGGTCCTAATAATTTTAGAGCTAACTTAATGATTGGAGCTAAATATAATAATTATTATGAAAGTTCTTTTGTAAATTGTGAGAATTCTACTGATTCATTTAGTAACTCATTTAAGCCTAGAGCATTAGCTAACGTATTTACTATTACTAATAATGGTGCATCTTATATAGATGGATTAAGTTATTTAAAAGTTACTGAAACAGATGCTTTCCACGGAGCTCAATATTTAGATAACTATGCTGGTGAAACAGCTATTGCTTTATCTATTAAAAGTGGATTACCTAGATTGTTAGGATATATTACAAGTACAGATCCAGATATTCAATCTAATTTGTATGATACTTTATCTCAGACTGGATCGCTATTAACGGCATTAAATACTGATGAAGTTCCTACTCCAGATCCTTATGATACATTAGCAAGAGGTAAAGCTAATATCTTTTTAGCTAACCTTCACAGCTATAAAACTGATGTCTTTAACCCATTTGATAATCAAACTCTTGTATGGACTGGATATTACCAACCTTTGCAAATTACTGCTACAGCTTTAGAGACAGGAAGTATAGGAGAAACTTATGATTCAAATTATTTAAATAACTGTTTTCAAAATACAGATAATGGTACTGTAATTTTAGAAACTTATGCAGATGATAATAATTATTTTACTGGAATAGAAACAGGATGGGTATTTGGAGGAGATACTTTTATTGCTCGATATAATTACAGATTAACAAGTTCGGATTTTCCGAATTACTATTTAGTTCAAAATGTAACTTCAGATCCAGATGTTCCAACAGTACAAGATAATATTACTCCAGGATTTGGACATCAAATGTCAATGCCTGAGCGTATTCATACTAGACCTTTAGAGCCATTAGCAAACACTGTTCCTTATAATGATTACATGGGAACTGTAGCATTTATGAACCAAAGAGTACTTCGTACTTATGGAACAGATGCTTGGCCTAATATTACAGAAATAGATCCTGATTTTGCATTATTAACTAATTTTATTGCATTACAAAATACAACACCTGTAACTTCAGGAAACCCTGATGATTTATATAGATTAGATAACTTTAAAGAAAGTGCTGTGTTTACTGCTAACTCTACATTGTATTCAGTATTTGTAGAATCTGATGATAATCTTAACTTTAGACATGCAGGTGATTTAGTTAAAGGAGTTAGTAAATCTAAAAGTTTATTCTTTGATGGATATAATGCAGCTGATGTTGTATTTAGATCTCCATTAATTGACTTAACTAAACAGGATAATCTTTTGTATGAAGAACATTATTCTGCTTTACAAGATGTAAAAACTACTATTCCATTCCCAAAGAAAGGAGAAATTGAAACATCTTTCCCATCTCGTGTAATTAGATCTAATGTACAAGACGGCAGAATAGATGATAACTATAGAAACTTCTTAGCGTTACAATATAAAGACTTCTCTCAAAATAAAGGGGCTATTACTAACCTAGTAGCATTGAATGGTCTTCTATTTATCCACACTGAAAAGTCTATATACAAAACAACTGGTAAACAAACAGTTCAATTAGGAGATGCTACAGAAGCATTCATTGGATCAGGAGATATATTTACTCAAGAACCATTAGAACTTGTAACAGCTAATGAAGGGTATGGTGGAAGTTTTAATAAGCACTCTAGTATTATAAATAAATACGGATATGCGTTTGTATCTAGAAAAGAAAAGAAAGTATTCTTGTTAACTGAGAAGTTAGAAGAGATTAGTTTGTTAGGTATGGAAAATTGGTTTAGGTTAAACATTCCATACACTTTGGAAACTATTAACCAAACTAATTCTTTCCCAATTAACTTAGATACTGTACCTTATCTTAATTTAGATGCTCCAACAGGATCCTTTGGATTTATAAGTACATATGACCCAATATTTAAAAGGTTTATTATTACTAAAAAAGAGATTATCCCATCTACTACTTTAAATGCAGCTTTACAGTATTTCAATGCTAACATAATTAATATTAATGCTTACGATCCTGATAACTGTTTAGATACTTATAGTACTCTAGAGTCAGTAGTACCTTATGGATCTGGAATAGCAACTACAATATCTTCTGCTAACTTAATTCCATCTTACTTTGGAGCATCTGGTTCAGAATCAATATGGTATGATCCAAGTTTAGGAGTTTACATATTTAATAAAGAATTAGGAGATGCTTTAACTGCTAGTGGAAATACAGATTGGCAAGATCACGTATCAGAAATTACTCTTCCTATCTATGCTGATGGAGATTGTAATGCTACTGATACATTCTATATAATCTATATTAACAACGATAATTATTGGTTTACAGAGAATGGTTGGACTATATCTTTCTACCCTGATAATAAATCATGGGTTAGTAGACATAGTTATGTATCACCTTGGTACTTCTATAACTCTGAGTATTTCTTTAGTTTTGATTCTAAGGTTAACTCTACTACTCCTAAAAATTTCCAAATATGGAAACATAATTCTACTAACGGTGCTAATTTCTACAGTACTGCTTACAATTATGAGTTTGAGTTTGTAATAAATGATTCTCCAGAACTATCTAAAATATTGTCTTCAATTAACTTTATTGCAGATGTTTACAGTAAAGATGAATCAGGATCTAGTATTAGTTCTAACTCTGGTTATTTAAAAGATAGACTTAATACATATAACATTGAGTTACCTTTTAACTCTTTCTATATCTACAATACTTATCAGAATTCTGGATTAACTACTTTTGAATACCTTAATAATATTAGAAGAATAGAAGGAACTTGGATATTTAATTCATTCAGAGATATAGTTAAATACTCTAAGAACTTCCAACTATCTGATAACCAATATAATGTATCTGGAGGATTTAATACTAACGTACAAGCTCCAACTCCTGACTTAATGTTTTTAGGAGAAGGTGTAATAAATCCTGCTATACTTAATACAGCAAAACCTTGGCATGAACAAAAGAAATTTATAGATAAGTTTTTTGCTATAAGATTAATTGGGCAAGGTAATAATAATTTAGTAAATTTGTATTCAGCTAGTGCTACACTGCGTAAATCATCAAGATAATGGCTAAACTTAAATCTAAAATCAACTCTAAATATAAAGCTGCTCCTAAACGTAAATTAGTTCTCGGTGGACCTGAAGAAAGTCCATATGTAGGTAAAACTTTATATGAAGCTCAAACTGCTCCTAATGCAATGTTTGAAGCACAGTCAAATGTACTTCAAACTCAATTTGAAAAAGATAAAGCCGCACGTGAGCAACAACTTCAAAAGAATTTGTTAGACAGACAAATGCTTGAAATGCAGATGGCTAATTCTGATGCGGAACAAAGAAAACAAGAAGAAGCTAAAGCCGCTAAAGAAAAACAAGAAGCTGAGAAACAAAAAGCATTATCTACCGTAGGTACAGGTGCTGCTAAGATTGGAAAAGATTTAGTAAAATCTGCAATGACTCCTACTCCTGTAAGTGCTGCAGGATATACTTCTCCAGTTTGGACTAGTACTACTCCTGCAATAACTGCACAATCAGCGGGTTATGCTGCACCTACATTAGTTGATCCTGCTATGCAAGCAACTACTTCAACAGTTGGAGAATTGCTACCTAATGCAGTACCAGTTGGTCAAAATGCAGCAACAATGACAACTACTGGAACTAACGCAGCAACTGTTGCTAATACTGCAGGAACAATGTCTAATCTTGCAGCAGCTGGTACAAGTTTAGGATTTGCTGCAGCAGCTGAAGGAGTAGATCTTTGGACTGCTGCTAGTCAAAAGAAAAAAGACGATGCTGCAAAACGTAGTCAATATTATAGAGACACACATTATACTAATAGAGAAGCTTTAGGGCAAATAACTGAGTCAACATTTAGAGGTGCTGGATATGGAATTCAAGCAGGTCATCTTATACCTGGGATTGGAGAACCAGTTGGAGGATTAATAGGTGCTCAAGCTGGACTTATGATAGGAACAGGAATAGCTGCTAAAAATCTTTATGATACTAAAGGTGTAAAAGTATTTGGAAAACAATATGGAGCTAAAAATAAATACGATGAAAATTTAGATCCAACTGTAATTGAAAAAAGAAATAACGCAGCACAGTTGCAAGCAATGACTAATACTGCTAATGCAATGGAAAATGCTAGAATGACAAGTATGACTCAATCAGATCTTAATACTGGTTTTGCTCTTAAGAATTCTACATTTGAAGCTAAATATGGAGGAAATATTAAATACCTAAAAGGTGGAGTTGCTAAATCTATTGGTAGAGGTGCAGTTGAATATGTAGGTAAAAAACATGAACACGGAGGAATTGATCTTCCTGGTAATATTGAAGTTGAAGGTGGAGAAACAGAACAAAATGATTATGTATTTTCAGCTACATTAAAGTTACCCAATGGAGCAACTTATGCTCAAGCACATAAAGCTTTAATTAAATCAGGAGCAACTGGAGAGGAAATACATCAACTTGCTTTATCTCAAGAAGCAGCAGCAGGTAGAAACCCTAATGAAATTAAAGGGATGAAATTTGCTAAATATGGCGGTCCTTTACAATATGATAAAGGCGGAAAAAAAGAACCAGATATTGTAGTAGGTGGTAGAAGTAAAGAATACTGGCAAAATCTTCCAGTAGATTGTGCAAAATATCCTAATAATTCTGCGTGTTATGGAAAAACACGTGATATGTCTAAATGGTTAGAAAATATTCAAAGATATTATAATGGAAATTTAGCTGATGATACTATAAATAGCAATTTATCATATGATGAATTTTTAAAAAAATGGAATGAGAAAACTGCAAATACATATTATAATCCTGAATTAGTACAATCCGATATAATAAGTAAAACAAAATCTATTAAAGATAGTATTGAGTTTCTTACTAAAGAATTAAATAATCCTAAAAATTCTGAAGAAGATAAAATAGGTATTAAAGCACAAATAGAAGATAGTAAACAACGTTTAGAAAATTTAGATAAAGGAATATTACCACCTCCTTCTAGAGAAGAATATGAGTTTTATAGAGGGCAAAGAGATAATCCAAATACTACTATTTATAATCCTGCTAATGGTTCTACAATACCTAATCCAGAATTATTTACTGAAGATGTATATGGACAAGGTCCTGCTGTAGAATTTAATACTACTAGTCCTGCAGGAGAATATTCTGAACAAGCTGCTAAAGATGCACCTAAAACTAGAAAAGGTAAAGAAGTATTTAATAAACTTCAAAATTCATTAAAAGAAAGAGCTGCAAAAAGAGCAGAAGATAATAAAGTTTATGGTTCTAATGAATTACCTGAAGCTACTGTAACAGGAGATTATCAAAAATCTTTAAATGATAAATTTAAACAAATTGTTTCTGATATATATTTTTCTAATAGTGATCGTGTTAAAAAACGCTCAATGGCTGCTTTTTTTGATCCTAAAAGCAAAAATTATATTCCAGAGTCAGAGTTAGATAATGATTGGAACCGTAATACAATTTCTGGATTTACTTTCCGAGATGTAAAAGCAGCCTTACAAGATATTAAAAATTATGAAACAGAAAGAGCACAATCTAAACTTGATAGTGAAAATATTGTTCCATTAAAACCTAAAGGACTTGAAAGAACTCAACCTCAATTAGCACAATATAATTTACCTAATATTAATCCTGGTCCTGCTGTAACTACATTTGTACCAGATGAAGAACCAGTTGCACAAAATCAAGTAACTGCTGCTATTGCTAATAGTGGTTTATCTACAGAAGAATTTGCTAAACAACCTGGAGTAGATCCTGAAGTAATTAAAGGAATTCAAGCGGGTACAATAAATCTTAATCCAGATGAACAAGCAATGTTATTAGCTGCAATACCTAGTGCACCTGCTGTTACTGCAAATACTACTGCTACTAATACTCCAGTAACTCAAACAGTTACTACTAACAATCCTCCAGTAACTACTCAGACTAATAATCCACCAGTTACTAATACAAATACTAATATACCAACTACTACATATACTACCGCAGGTAAAGCAATTACCACACCTACTACAGATGGTAAACCTAGATTCTTTATGGGAGCTAGCAGAATTGTAGATGAAAATGGTAATGTACAAATTTTAACTGATCGTCCTTTAATG
>JACCDU010662299.1_pt1 | contig 40790 bp, 29 predicted proteins | sample 7446081 | NCBI WGS metagenome assembly JACCDU01 (sample SAMN15323447, study PRJNA562643) | freshwater metagenome | isolation source: river surface water | place: USA:Blue River Watershed | collected 2017-08-17
ATGGACGGCGGCCGGATCGTCGAACAGGGCAAACACGATGCGCTCAGCCGGGCCGGCGGGCTCTATGCACGCTTGGCTGCGCTGCAATTCGACGAAGTGCCGAGCGAAGCCGTCAAATAGCATTTGTTCCGCATTTCGCCGCGTGCGGTGCGGGCGTAACAGGCCCTCAAGGTTTTTTGGATTTTGGGGACCTGATATGAAACTCCGCGTTACTGTTCTGTATGCCGCCAGTTCGCTGGCGATCGGTCTGGCTGCACCTGCCCTGGCGCAAGAAGCCAAGCCGGCTGCTCCCGCCGCCCAGCCGGCTTCGGTTGAGCATAGCGATTCAATGAAGGACTGGGGTTTCGGCGTTCAGACCCGCTACATCGACAAGTCGACCAAGCCGGGCGACGATTTCAACCAGCACGTGAACGGGCTCTGGCTCAACCAGGCCGAGATCCCGGCTGACCGCTCTTCGACTGGCGGTTTTGTCCAGCTGCGCGACCTTTCCGAAGAGCGGATGAAGGCGATCCTTGAGGAAGCCGCAGCCAGCCAGAACCCAGAAGGCAGTGCGCGCGCTCGCGTCGCTGCGGTGTGGAAGGCTTTCATGGATACCGACGCGATCGAACGCGCCGGACTGACCCCGCTTTATCCCACGCTTGAGAAGATCTACGCCGCCCGCTCGCTGGAAGACCTGGTGGGCCTGTTCGTGACGCCCGGCCTTGCATCGCCGATCGGCATGGGCGTCCGCCCCGATGCCAAGAACAGCTCGGTCAATGCGCTCTATGCCGGTCAGGCCCAACTAGGCCTGCCGGACCGCGACTATTACCTGGTCGACAGCCCGAAGAACCGCGAGATCGTGGCCAAGTACAAGGCCTACCTGACCTTCATCCTGGGCGAAGTAGGCTATCCGAATGCCGCGCAGGCAGCGGAATCCGTGTTCCAGCTTGAAACCAAGATGGCCCGGGCCAACTGGGACCGTGCGTTGGGCCGCAACCGCGACCTGACCTATAACAAGATGACGATCTCGGAATTCCTAGCCTTTGCGCCGGAAGTGCCGCTGCGTGCGGCGCTGGACAAGCAGGGACTGGGCAATGTGACCGAGATCATCGTCGCCCAGGTCCCGCCGACCAAGGAAGAGATCGCCGCTGCCAAGCTGACGCCGGATCAGGTTGCCAAGCTTTCAGGCGGGGTCCCGGCGCTGGCCAAGCTGATTGCCAGCGAGCCGATCGCCACCTGGCAGGCCTGGCTGGTCACCCGCTATGTCAGTGGCAAGGCCTCGGTCCTGCCCAAGCGGATCGACGATGCCTCCTTCGCCTTCTACGGCACGACCCTCTCGGGCCAGCCGCAGCAGCGCGCGCGCTGGAAGCGGGCGATCTCGGCCGTTGAAGGCTCGGTCGGCGAACTGGCCGGGCAGGTCTATGCCGAACGCTATTTCCCGGCCGCCAACAAGGCCGCGATGGAAAAGCTGGTCAGCAACCTGCGGGTGGCTATGGCCGCCAACCTCAAGGAGCTGAAGTGGATGGGGCCGGCCACCCGGACCCAGGCCCAGGCCAAGCTCGATGCCTTCCGTCCGAAGATCGGCTACCCGGGCAAGTACAAGACCTATGACGGGCTGGTGCTGCGCGCGGACAGCGCCTTTGCCAATGCCCAGGCGGTCGATGCCTGGGAAGAAGCGGATAACCTCTCGCGCCTTGGCAAGCCGGTCGACAAGGACGAGTGGTTCATGTTCCCGCAGACGGTGAACGCCTATTACAACCCCTCGGGCAACGAGATCGTCTTCCCGGCCGCGATCCTCCAGCCGCCGTTCTTTGCCCTGACCAACGACGATGCCGTCAACTATGGTGCGATCGGCGGGGTGATCGGCCATGAAATGGGCCACGGCTTCGATGATCAGGGGTCCAAGTCGGACGGTGATGGCAACCTGCGGGACTGGTGGACGCCGGAAGATAAGGCCAATTTTGAAAGGCTGACCGGCGCGCTGGTTGACCAGTACAACGCGCTCTGCCCGCTGGACGATGGCAAGACCTGCATCAACGGCCGCCTGACCCTGGGCGAAAATATCGGTGATCTTGGCGGCCTGAGCCTGGCTTACCGCGCCTACAAGCTGGCATTGGGCGGCAAGGAAGCGCCGGTGATCGACGGTTACACCGGTGATCAGCGGTTCTTCATGGCCTGGGCGCAGGCCTTCCGCGTCAAGATGCGCGAAGCCGCACTGCGTCAGCAGCTCCAGACCGATCCGCACTCGCCAGGCCGCTACCGGGTCAACGGCATCGTCCGCAACTTTGATGAATGGTACAAGGCGTTTGATGTCCAGCCGGACAACAAGCTGTACCTGCCGCCGGAAAAGCGCCTGCGGATCTGGTAACTTGCCAACAAATGGCGGGCGTGGCTTGACTTGGCCGCGCCCGCCGCGTTGATCGCGATCCCATGGACACGATCATCACCGCCATCCTGCTCGGCATTGTCGAAGGCCTGACCGAATTCATCCCGGTCTCCTCAACCGGCCACCTGATCCTCGCTTCCGAAATCTTCGGCTACGATGCCGAGGTTTGGAAGGTGTTCAACGTCGTGATCCAGCTTGGTGCGATTCTGGCCGTGGTCGTACTCTACTGGCGGACCTTTTGGGCGGTTGGCCTGGGGCTGCTGAAATGGCGGCCCGAAAGCGTTACTTTCCTGCGCAATGTGCTGCTTGGCTTCCTGCCCTCGGCGGTGCTCGGCTTTGCGCTCAAGGACTATATCGACGTGCTGCTCGGCAGCCCGATGGTAGTGGCCTGGGCGCTGGTGCTGGGCGGGATTGCAATCCTGGGGATTGAGAAGGTCGCCAAACCCGGCCCGGCCAGCGGCGTCGCACAGCTTCCCGCCAGGCAGGCGCTGGGTGTGGGCTTCATCCAGTGCCTTTCCATGATCCCGGGCGTCAGCCGATCGGGTGCGACGATCATGGGCGCGCTGGCGATGGGGATCGAACGTCGCACGGCTGCGGAGTTCAGCTTTTTCCTCGCGATCCCGACGATGATGGGGGCAACTACGCTGGAGCTGTGGGATGCCCGCGCCAGCCTGGCGGGCGGCATGGGCCCGGTTGGCTGGACTGAAATCGCGATCGGCTTCGGGGTCTCGTTCGTGGTCGCGCTGGCGGTGATCAAGGCCTTCGTTGCCTTTGTCAGCCGCTCGGGCTTCGCACCCTTCGCATGGTACCGGATCGCAGCCGGGATCCTGGCGATCTGGCTGCTGTCGCGTTGACACCGTTTAAGGCGGCTGAAACGGGCCGGTGATGGCCCTGCCGTCAGGCAGACAAGACTAATGCGCGGCGCCCCAGCTGGGGCCGGTGCCAATTTCGACCCCCAGCGGTACCGATAGCGGCACCGCCGGTTCGGCCGCGCCGGCCATCACCGCTTCGATCACCTTGCTTGCCGCGGGCACGTCAGCTTCGGGCAGTTCGAACACCAGTTCGTCGTGGACCTGCAGCAGCATCCGTACCCCCCCATCTTTTCGACTTGGGCCGAGGCCGGCGGCTTCCAGTGCAGGCATCATCCGCACCATCGCGCGCTTGATGATATCGGCGCTGGTCCCCTGGATCGGGGCGTTGATCGCCGCACGTTCGGAACCGGCGCGTTCGTTCGGATTGTTGGAGCTGATCCGCGGGAACCAGCACTTGCGGCCGAACAGTGTCTCCGAATAGCCATTGCTGCGCACGCTTTCGAGCGTCGAGTGTATATAGTGGCGAATGCCGGGAAAGCGTTCGAAGTACCGGTCGATCATCGCCTGGGCCTCGTCCGCCGGAACGCCCAGCCGTCCGGCCAGGCCCCAGCGCGAGATCCCATAGAGGATAGCGAAGTTGATCGTCTTGGCCCGGCCGCGGGTATCGCGGTTGACCTCGCCAAACATTTCCATCGCCGTGCGGGCGTGAATGTCCTCGCCGTTGGCGAAGGCTTCTTTCAAAGCCGGAACATCGGCCATGTGCGCAGCCAGCCGCAGCTCGATCTGGCTATAGTCCGCCGCAAGCAGGACGTTACCCGGCTCGGCGACGAACGCGTCGCGGATCTGGCGGCCCAGTTCGGTGCGGATCGGGATGTTCTGAAGGTTCGGCTCGGTCGAGGACAAGCGTCCGGTCTGCGCGCCGACCAGGCTATAGCTGGTGTGGACGCGGCCGGTTTGCGGATTGATCGCCGCCTGCAAGGCTTCGGTATAGGTGGAGCGCAGCTTGGATAGCTGGCGCCATTCAAGCACCTTGTCGGCAATGGTTGCGCCTTCGCCGGACAGACGTTCAAGAATGCCCTGATCGGTCGAGTATTGCCCGGTCTTACCCTTTTTCCCGCCCTTGAAACCCAGCTTGTCAAACAGGATCTCACCCAGCTGCTTGGGGCTGCCGATGGTGAAGGGCTGGCCGGCCAATTCGTGAATCTCGCCTTCCAGCTTGGCGATCTCCTCGGCAAAAGTTGCGGAGAGGCCAGCCAGCTTCTCCCGGTCGACGCGGATGCCGTGGCGTTCCATCTGTGCCACCACCGGCACCAGCGGGCGGTCAACGCGCTCGTAAACGCGGGTCGCGCCTTCCTCGCTGAGCCGCGGTTTCAGCAGGCGGTGGAGCCGCCAGGTAACCTCGGCATCCTCGGCGGCATATTCGGTTGCGCGGTCCAGCGGCACTTCGCCGAACGGGATCGCTTTCTTGCCGCTGCCGCAGATGTCCTTGAACGCCAGCGTGGTGTGGCCAAGATGGCGGGTGGAAAGCTCGTCCATCCCGTGGCCGCCACCGATCCCGTCGATCGACCGTCCGGCGTCGAGGTCAAAGCTCATCACCATTGTATCGTCGACCGGACCGACATTGATGCCGTGCCTGGCCAGGACATTGATATCGTACTTGGCGTTCTGTCCGATCTTCAGCACCGCTTCGCTTTCCAGCAGCGGCTTGAGCAGGGCGAGCGCGCGGGCTTTGCCCACCTGCGCCGGGCGCTCAGCGAACATATCGGTCCCGCCATGGCCCAGCGGGATGTAGCAGGCATCGCCCGGACCCAGCGCCAGGCTAATCCCGGTAAGGTCAGCCTGCATCGCGTCAAGCGCACTGGTTTCAGTATCGAAGGCTACGACGCGCGCGGCCATGGCGCGTTCGATCCAGACGACCAGAGCAGCCTCGTCCTGCACGCAGGCATATTTGCTGCGATCAATTGGCGGCAGTTCCGGCAGCGGCTGGCGGTTGCTGCCAGCTACTGTTGCTGCGGCGGCGGTAACCGGCTTGGCCGGGTTCAGGTCAACCCGCCGCTCGGGGCTGCCTCGCCCATCGCCCAGGCGCTTGAGCAGCGAATGGAAGCCATGCTCTTCAAGGAAGGCGGCAAGCGGATCGGGCGGAATCGTATCCAGCTTGAAATCATCCAGCGCCACCGGCAGCGCGCAGTCTTCCTTCAGCTGCACCAGCACGCGGCTGAGCCGGGCCATGTCGGCGTGCTCGATCAGGTTTTCGCGCAGCTTGGACGGCTTCATGGCTTCGGCAGCCGCCAATGCGGCCTCAAGCCCGCCGTGTTCCTGAATCAGCTTGGTCGCAGTCTTGGGGCCGATGCCGCGGATGCCAGGGACATTGTCGACCGCATCGCCCATCAGTGCCAGGACATCGCCGACTAGCTCTGGCGGCACGCCGAACTTCTCGATCACCTCGGGCACGTCGATCCGCTGGTTCTTCATCGTATCGAGCATGTCGATGCGGGCTTCACCGCCATCAGCATGTTGGCACTTGCCGACCAGCTGCATCAGGTCCTTGTCGGAAGAGACGATGGTCACGTCCCAGCCCCGCTCGGTTGCGGCGCGGGCATAGGAGGCGATCAGGTCATCGGCTTCCAGCCCCTGTTCCTCGATGCAGGGCAGGCTGAAGGCGCGGGTGGCATCGCGGATCAGCGGGAATTGTGGCCGCAGGTCCTCGGGCGGGGGCGGCCGGTTGGCTTTGTACTGATCATAGATGTCATTGCGAAAGCTCTTGCCGCTGGCATCAAGGATCACGGCCAGGTGCGTGGGTCCATCGGCTTTGTGCAGGTCATCGGCCAGCTTCCACAGCATGGTGGTATAGCCATAGACCGCCCCGACCGGCACACCCTGCGGGTTCGTCAGCGGCGGCAGGCGGTGATAGGCGCGGAAGATATAGGCCGAACCATCGACCAGGTAGAGATGTTGTTTCGGCTCCATAGCGGTACCCTAGCAGTGCGCAGGGCGGGGTGTAAGCGCCCGAATCATGCCATCCCCGACGGGTGATTCGGCTCGGTTTGGCAGCCTCATCCTGCTGGTTCGGAACGAAAAAAGCCAAAAAATGCACGGGCTTCAAGGGCCGGATGCGACATTCTCTTGCATCGCTTCGCGAACAGCACTAATTGTCACGCCGAAGTCTACCGATAAGGTTGGCTTTCCGTTCGGCTGCCCGGAGCAAATCCGGCGACCGCGCGTGGTCCACTCGCTGTTCAAGGAATACTTTCATGCGCAAGATCATTCTCGCCGCTGGCGCCGCTCTCGCTCTCGCCGCTTGCTCGCAGGAAAAGGCTGACGACGCCGCTGCTGCTGCTTCGGACGCTGCCACCGAAGTTGCTTCGGACGCTGCTGTCGCCACCGACGCTGCTTCGGCTGCTGCCACCGACGCCGCTGCCACCGCTTCGGACGCTGCTGCTGCTGCCACCGACGCTGCTGCTGCTGCTTCGGACGCTGCCAAGAAGATGTAATCTTCGCCGCACGGCAAAAGATTGGGGCGCGGAGGGCAACCTTCGCGCCCTTTTCTTTTGCTCGCCGTTTAAGCGATCGATTAAATTGCCCTTGCAATGCCACCGCGCGCTCGGCACCTTGCGGGCATGACGGGGCTGGATGAACTGACCATGGGCCTTGCCCGCGCATTGGCGCGGATTGGCTTGCCCGCGCCGGAAGGCCTTGAGCGGCTATCCGGCGGGGCCAATATGGAAAGTTGGCGCTTCCGCGCGGGTGATGCAATTTGCGTCCTGCGCCGCGCCCCTTCGCTGGAAATGATGGCCGGACGGCCGATGGATCATGCCGGTGAAGTCCAGGTGGTCCGGGCTGCCGGTGCCGCCGGTGTGATGGCCCCAGAAGTCCTGATCGAGCTGGAGCCGGCGGATGGGATCGGTTCGGGCTATGTCATGCGGGCCATATCCGGATCGTCCGATCCCAATGCATTCTTGGCCAAGGCCGATCCGGCGATCGCGATCCGCGACATCGCCCGCGAACTGGTTGCGGTGCATCGGACCGATTGCACCGGCATTCCCGTTCCGATGATGGACACTGCCGCAGCGCTGGGCGAACTGCGCAGTCGCTTCCTGGCCTATGGCGGAGACCGGCCAATCCTCGCCCTTGCGCTCAAGTGGCTGGAGGCCAATCTGCCACCGCCCATCACGCCACGGCTGGTCCACGGTGACTTCCGCCTTGGCAACCTGATGTTCGAGCAAGGCCGACTCACTGGCGTGCTGGACTGGGAACTGGCGCACCTCGGCGACTGGCACGAGGATCTGGCCTTTGGCTGCATGACCGTCTGGCGCTTTTCGCGGCCCGACCGGCCCGGCTATGGCCTGACCTCGATCGCTGAACTTGCCCGTGCTTATGAAGAAGCTGGGGGGGAGCGCTTCGATCCGGTCCGCTTCCGTTTCTGGACCATTTACCGCACGTTCTGGTGGGCGCTGGGCTGTCTGCAGATGGGCGGGTTCTGGCGCGCCGGGCATGACCGTTCGGTTGAGCGGGTGGTGGTGGCCCGCCGCACGGCCGAGCAGGAACTGGACCTGCTGCTGCTGCTTGAAGAACTGGCCCCCGAAGCGGAGCGGGCCCGCCCGCTGCCCCTGGCTGCCGACCCGCTGCTGCCCGGAACCGGCGAGCCGAGCGGGGCAGAGATCCTGACGGCCATTTCCGAATGGCTGGCCAGCGATATCAAGCCGCTCGTTTCCGGCCGGGGCAAGTTTGACCTGGCCGTGGCGCGCAATGCGCTGGGCATCGTCGCGCGCGACATCGAGCAGCGTCCGGTTGCGACCGACGCCGCGCTCACGGCTGAGATCCTGGCCGGCCAGGCCAGCCTCGCCACGCCGGGCCTGCTGGCCCGGCTGCGCCGCATGGCACTCAGCAAGCTATCCGCCGACATGCCGAAATATCCCGCCCTGGCGATGGCCCGGGCACAATGGGAAGGACCCTGATATGGACTTTGCGCTCCCCGCCGACCTGCTCGCCTACCTCGACTTGCTGGACGCCTTCATCGCGGCCGAGATCAAGCCGCTCGAAGAGCAGGATGACAATATCCGCTTCTTCGACCATCGCCGCGAATGGGCGCGCACCGATTTCGAGAACCAGGGCCTGCCACGGCACGCGTGGGAAAAGCTGCTGGTCGAAGCCAGCCGCCGTGCCGATGCCGCCGGCCACTGGCGCTTTTCCGCGCCCAAAAAGTACGGCGGCAAGGATGGCTCCAACCTGTGGATGGCCGTGATCCGCGATCGCTTTGCAGCCAAGGGGTTGGGGCTGCATAACGACTTGCAGAACGAGCATTCGATTGTCGGCAATTTCCCGTTCGTAGCCATGTTCGAGCATTTCGGCACGCCCGAACAGCAAGAGGAATTCATCCTTGGCGGCTTCGCCCGCGAACGCCGCGTGGCTTTTGGTCTGACCGAACCTGATCATGGTTCGGACGCGACGCATATGGAAACGGTGGCGGTTCGCGAAACGCGCGATGGCGTTCCTGGCTGGCGGATCGACGGGCGCAAGATGTGGATCACCGGCATGCACGTCGCAACCCATTGCGCGGCCTTTTGCCGCACCTCGGGCAAGGCCGGCGATGCCAAGGGCATTACCTGCCTGCTGGTCCCGGCGGGCACGCCGGGCATGGTGGTCGATGAGTACATGTGGACCTTCAACATGCCGACCGACCACCCACGGATGCATTTTGAAAATTGCTGGGTGCCCGAAAGCGCCGTGCTGGGTCCGGTCGATGGCGGGCTGTCGATCGCGCAGTCATTTGTGCACCAGAACCGCATCCGCCAGGCCGCCAGCTCGCTTGGTGCGGCAACATATTGCCTGGAAGAATCGGTGAAATATGCCCGCGAGCGAAAACCGTTCGGTCAGGAACTGGCGCGTAACCAGGGTATCCAGTTCCCGCTGGTCGAGCTGGCCACCCAATGCGAGATGCTGCGCACGCTGATCTACAAGACCGCGTGGGAGATGGACCAGATGGAGCACAAGGAGATCGAGCACAAACTCTCGGACAAGATCTCGATGTGCAATTACTACGCCAACCGGTTGGTCTGCGAAGCGGCTGACCGGGCTATGCAGGTCCATGGCGGAATTGGCTATTCGCGCCACAAGCCGTTTGAGCACATCTTTCGTCACCACCGCCGCTACCGGATCACCGAAGGGGCAGAGGAAATCCAGATGCGCAAGGTTGCGGCTTACCTTTTCGGGTACCTCGGCCCGCGCCGGGCGCTCTACGCCCAGTAGTTTGGTGATACCCGGTTGCTGCGGGCGCCCGGGGGTAACCCCAGCGCCCTTTTCCTTCGGAGTTGGGGCGTGCGATTGCCAGCGGCAGCGCGCGGCTTAGCGCGAGGCGGTTCGGCGCAGGCTCGAGCTTTCGGTCAGGTAGCCATCGTAAACGGCCCGGCTGATCATGGCGATGCGGCTATCGCGGTTCGGCTTGCCGCCCTGGCCCGTAACATAGACCGCAATCGCGATCGCGCGACCGTCGGGCGTGTGGATAATGCCTACATCGCTCGATGTGTTGTTGAGCGTGCCCGTCTTGTGCGCGATCCGGGCGTCAGGCGGCAGCATGGCTCGCAGGCGGCGCTTGCCCGTCAGGCAGCGGGCCATTGCCCCCAGCAGCACGCCACGGCTCGACGCGCTTAGCCAGCGCCCTTCATGGAGGCCGGCGAGCAGCTGGACCATGGCCAACGGCGTAGCGCTATCGCGCGGATCGACCGTGGTGGCCGGATTGAATTCGCCATCGTCGCGCACCAGCGTGGCGATATCGCGATCAAGCCGCATTCCCGAAAGCCCGGCCTTGCGGATCCAGCGATTCACTGCGGCGGGTCCACCGACAGCGGCGAGCAGCGCATCAGTCGCAGGGTTGTCGCTGCGGGTGATCGAGAGTTCGATCAGTCCCTGGGCGGTCAACATGGCACCGGGGCGCACCGGCGCAACCCGGGTTGAGAACCGCGCCGATCGTTGCGGGATCATCAACGGGAACTTATCACTGAGCTTCAGCTTGCCCTGGTCAACCAGGTCCAGATACGTCGCGGCGATCGCGATTTTGCTGGTGCTGGCCATCGGGAAGGGTTGGTCACCCAGAACAGTAATCGTTCGCCCGGTGCCAAGGTCCATAGCCGCCACCCCGATCCGGCCTTGAGCTGCATTCGCCAGGCTGGCCACGGCTGAGTCAAGGCCGCCATCATAAGCCGCGACGGGTCGCGTCTGCGCAATGAACGGCTGGATGGCAGGCTTTACCTCGCGCGGAGCGCGCGGTTCTTTGCCAAACACCTTGTCGAATTCGGTCCGGAAATCTTCCGCGCGTGCAGCACCGGTTGGCAGCGCTATCGCGCTGACCAAGGCCAGGCCGGCCAAAAGGCGGGGGAAGCGGCTGATATTCACCGGCGCTGCGATAACCCAAACATGCTTTCAGATTGTCTAACGCGATTCGCCCGTCCACCCGCCGCGCGATGAGTTGAAGGGCTGTTGCGAGGAAATGCAGGGGTTACACGTAGTTTTGCGAGCAAAAACGCCGGAGCCAAAAGGCCCCGGCGCTTGCTCAGTTTGGTTTGGCGGTCTTGATCGGGCCGCCGGTTGGGCGGTTGATCAGCCTAGTGCGCCAAGCAGCATCCGCACCTGGGCCTCGGTCGCCTCTGGCGGGACTGACAGCCGGGTCCCGCCCTTAAGCGCAACATCGATGCAGCCCTTGCATGTGCTGCCGTGGTGACCAGTGGCGGCCGCAGGGTGGATCGCGTGGCCCACATCGGAAGTGTTCGAAGGGGCACTGCCGGCAATCGCTGCGGGCTTGGGATAGACCTTGGCCATGAACTCGTAGTCGAACAGATCGATATCGAGCCCACCGGGAATTGCGACACCGTTTTTGGTGATCGAAGCCGGAATTTGATAGCACATGATCGATTGCCGGTCCGGGCTGGTGGTGGCCCAGATTGAACTGGAGGGCAGCGGGGTGAGAACCTGGGCCCGGACTTGCGCTTCGTTCCAGCCCTGGGTTGCGCCATAAAACTGGATCGCCTTTTGCTCGTCGATCAATGCTATGATCTCGGCACGCATATGCTCATGCGGACAGCCCAGCGTATGGCCGGTTTCATGGCGCACCACCCGATAGAACTCGCTGTCCGGGGTGCTCATGGTGAAGCCCTGCAGGTTCATGGTTGGCTGGTGTTTGTCGATCAGCAGGATGTCGGTGCCGATGTATGACCAATGCCCTGGCCGATCGCGCGAGATCCGCACCGCCGGATCGCTCGTGCTCTCGCTGAACAGGACATTGGCCGTCTGGCCCCAGGCGTTCATGTGCTGAAGAATGCGGGTCCGCAGTTCGTTGGGTGGATTGTCGAGGAACCCCACCCCAAGGTGAACGCCATTGGTGCGCCAGTATTTGGTGGTCATCACCGCGATGAACTCTGCCATTGGCGCTCCGGCCGGCAGGATTTGGGCAAGCCGTTCGTGGTTTGGACGGTTGGCCGGGTTTTCCTCATGCGCAATCGCGGTGGCATCGGCCTGCTGATCGTCAGCCAGGTGCATGGGGGTGCAGGCGATGGGTTCTTCTTCGTGCTTGGTCTTGGCCATTACAGGTCTCCTTGATCTGGCGGCGCGGGGGTGGATTGGGGTTCGAGCTCGGCGAAAACGGTGCCGCCTTCCCAGACCAGCCGGACCTGCGGCCAGTCGGGTCGGGGAATCAGGCCTGCCTGCCGGGCCAAGGCAGTGAACCACCGCTCCCACCAATGCTTCGGAGGCTGGACGACCGCGATCCGCCAGAGGCGTTCGGGATCGAGCGCGGGTGGTTCTGCGACCGGTACTGTCAGGGTGAGCGAGCGCAGCTCCGCGCCATCGCGCAGCGCCCGCCGGCCGGTCAATTCAAGCACGCGCGCCAACGTTCCCAGACGGATTGGCGCGGCGGCCATGGCTTAATCCTCAAGCCAGGCCGGGCGGCGCGCGAAACCGACGTGATAGGTCACCATTTCGAGCACCCTCTGGTACCCGCTCGTGTCGGTCAGCACGTCATAGGACATTTCGCGGCCGATGATCCGGCCCTTGGGATAGTCTTCGAGGCAGCGGTTGAGCAGGTCCATCGCCTTCTCATTGCCCGGTTCGGCGGCTGTTGCATGGACATTGAGATTGCCCAGGCTGATCCGCTTGATGAACCCGACCCCGGTCAGGTTGAACCCCTCACCGCTGCCCCGCATGGCTTAGGCCGAAGCCCGAACCGTGTAATTGCCCGGGGTCAGAACCCGGCCATCTTCATGGTCGAGCACCATGTCGCTGGCGGCGCGGCCGGCCACTGCATCATGGCTGGGCTGGTTACCGCCCGTTCCGGGGTTATTATTATTGGCCGCCGGGGGGGAGATCGTTTTCGGCGCGATCGCCTGGTTCATCATGTCCAGCACGCGAGCCAGGCCTTCCGGCATGCCGCGATCGGCAGCGTGTACCTCGACATGGTACTTGGCGGACTGATCGGTCGATCGGGTGTTTTCCTTGTGGGTGGCGACCGATCCTTCCACGTGGACGCTCAGGCTGAACGGCCCCCAGCCAACCGAGGCATCGGCCGAGAACTTGCCGGACTTATCCTCGCTTTCCTTTGAGGATTCCGAATTCTTCACTTCCATGTCGAAACTGATGTCGACCGTTTCGATACCCAGCGCCGGGACCTTGACGATCGCGAGCATCGGCACCTCGAGGGAGACGGTTTCTGTCTGGAAGACGCCGTTCTCGTCGGCCTGTCCGGTTGGGCGGTCAAATTTGAAATCAACGGTCCGGACATCGAACTTGGCTGGATCGTAGATCGGGTTGCCGTTGTCGTCCTTGTCCGCATTGGCGGTCGGTTTGAAGCCGATCTGCTGGATGAACTGTGCGGTGGAATTGGCCAGTCGTACCTGCGCGTCGGCGGCGGCCATCAGCGGACCCCCGATCAGGTCGCCCATCGGCAGGCCCTTGAATTGGTCCCCCATTGCAAATGCCATTATCGTATCCTTTCCTCAAACAAGCTTGTTGAGCTGGGTCATCAAGCGCTGCATCGCCTCGGACGGAGGCTTGGCCGCGACATTGATCGAGAGCCTGGCCTTGGGGCCAGTGGAAGAGGTCGTGCCAACCGAAAGAGTCAGTTGCTTTTCGGGCTGATACGGGGCCGTGGCGGCTGGCAGCGCGGGCTCAATGGTCACATCCGCTGCCGACACCGGATCGGCGCGCCGCGCGGGGATATCGATCGGCGCACCATTGCTGCGAAAGCTATGGCTTGCGACTGGTGCGGCTGGCAGGGTCTCCAGGTCGGCCGCGGCGTCCGGTGGCGGGGCAGTGCCAGGGCCATCGACGATACTGCCCAGTTCTACGTCAAGGTCGATGCGCAGGTCCTTGATGGCCAGCATCGAACTTTCAGCTAGTGACAATAGTGGCAGGCCGATCTGCATCTCGTCCGTGCTGGCGCTGCCGGGGCGGGGCATCTTGATGGCCAGGCACAAGGGCTTGCCCTCGCTGTCGAAGTAGCCGCTGACCTGCTGGATGAAGCGTTGCTCGACCAGGGCCTGCGCATCGACGATCGCGCCGGCTACTGCGCCAACCAGCTGATGCAACGCTACCGCATCGGGCATTGTCTTCTCCTGCCAGGTGATCGCGGCGAATCCGGATCAGCGCTTGCGAAGTGACTGCTGCCAGTTGCGGCCCGGTGGTGACGAACCGGGTTGCATCCGATTTGGATTTTCTAGCCTTGGTCGGAGGGGTGATTCATCGGTCAATCGCGGCAGCGGATTGTTTCGGTTCGGATGAACCCGCTCTGTCGATCCGGCATGTGATTGAGGTTAAAAGCAAAAGGGCCGGGAGGATTGCTCCTCCCGGCCCCAATGTGCCTTGGCTGGTTGGCCGGACTTAGAAGTCCATGCCGCCCATGCCGCCCATGCCACCACCCATCGGCGGCATGGCGGGCTTGTCTTCCGGCTTCTCGCTGATCGCCGCTTCGGTGGTGATCAGCAGACCCGAGACCGAAGCCGCGTCCTGCAGGGCAGTGCGGACGACCTTGGTCGGGTCGATCACGCCGGCAGCCTTCAGGTTTTCATAGACGTCGGTCGAGGCGTTGAAGCCCATGTTCTCGTCGTTCTCGCGCAGCAGGTTGCCGGCAACCACGGCGCCATCGTGACCAGCGTTGGTCGCGATCTGACGCAGCGGGGCCTGGATCGCGCGGCGCACGATGTCGATGCCCTTGGTCTGGTCATCGTTGCCGCCCTTCAGGCCGTCGAGGGCCTTGGTGGCATAGAGCAGCGCCGTACCACCGCCAGGAACGATGCCTTCTTCCACCGCAGCGCGGGTGGCGTGCAGGGCGTCGTCAACGCGGTCCTTGCGCTCCTTCACTTCAACTTCGGTCGCCCCGCCAACCTTGATCACGGCCACACCGCCGGCCAGCTTGGCCAGGCGTTCCTGCAGCTTTTCACGGTCATAGTCGCTGGTGGTGACTTCGATCTGGGCACGGATCTGTTCGACGCGGGCCTTGATTTCTTCAGCCGAGCCGGCGCCGTCGACGATGGTGGTGTTGTCCTTGTCGATGGTGACCTTCTTGGCCTGACCGAGCATGCCGAGCGTGACCGATTCAAGCTTGATGCCCAGGTCTTCGCTGATCATTTCACCCTTGGTCAGGATCGCGATGTCCTGCAGCATGGCCTTGCGGCGATCGCCGAAGCCCGGCGCCTTGACGGCGGCGATCTTCAGGCCGCCACGCAGCTTGTTGACCACCAGGGTGGCCAGCGCTTCGCCCTCGATGTCTTCGGCGATGATCAGCAGCGGACGGCCCGACTGCACCACGGCTTCGAGGATCGGCAGCATCGCCTGGAGCGACGACAGCTTCTTCTCGTGGATCAGGATGTACGGGTTTTCGAGTTCAACCGTCATCTTTTCCGGGTTGGTGATGAAGTAGGGCGAGAGGTAGCCGCGGTCGAACTGCATGCCTTCAACGACATCGAGTTCGAATTCGAGGCCCTTGGCCTCTTCCACGGTGATCACGCCTTCCTTGCCGACCTTTTCCATCGCTTCGGCGATCTTCTGGCCGACTTCGGTGTCGCCATTGGCCGAGATGATGCCGACCTGGGCGATTTCAGCCGAACCGGCGACCGGGGTCGAACGGGCCTTGAGGTTTTCAACGACCTTGCCGACGGCGATGTCGATACCGCGCTTCAGGTCCATCGGGTTCATGCCGGCGGCAACCGCGGTCATGCCTTCGCGGACGATCGCCTGGGCCAGCACGGTGGCGGTGGTGGTGCCGTCACCGGCCGCGTCATTGGCCTTGCTGGCGACTTCGCGCAGCATCTGGGCGCCCATGTTCTCGAACTTGTCCTTCAGTTCGATTTCCTTGGCGACCGAAACGCCGTCCTTGGTGATGCGCGGTGCGCCGAAGCTCTTGTCGATCACAACATTGCGGCCCTTGGGGCCCAGGGTGACCTTCACCGCATTGGCGAGGATGTCGACGCCGGCGAGAATGCGCTCACGCGCGTCGCGGCCGAATTTTACGTCCTTGGCAGCCATTGTTCAGTTCCTTCGAAATTCTTGAATATGGAAAGGTTCAGGAAATCGCTCAGCCGATGATGCCGAGGATGTCCGATTCCTTCATGATCAGCAGGTCTTCGCCATCGAGCTTAACCTCGGTTCCCGACCACTTGCCGAACAGCACGCGATCACCAGCCTTGACGTCGAGCGGGGTGACCTTGCCATCTTCGGCCTTGGACCCGGCACCAACGGCGACGACTTCGCCCTCGGCCGGCTTTTCCTTGGCGCTGTCAGGGATGATGATGCCGCCGGCGGTCTTTTCTTCAGCCTCTACGCGGCGCACGAGCACACGATCGTGCAGCGGACGGAATGCCATGGGGTTTACTCCCTTTTGCGTTGTTACAATGCGATTGGCACTCCCCGTCGGAGAGTGCCAGCGAGGCGCATATGGGTGGGGGGTGAAGAGTCGTCAACCCCGGCGGCAGCGGAAAAAATAGCGCGAATTGAATCGCATCAAGCGGGTAGCAGCTCCAGCTGTTCGCGCCGCATCCACCGCCAGCCAAGCAGGATCGATACCACCACCAGCCCGACAGCGAGGCCCAGCCATATCCCCGTTCCGGCCAGCGGCGTGAAGAAGCCGAGCACGACTGAAGTGGCAAAGCCGACCAGCCAGTAACCGAACAGGGCCAACTGCATGGGAATGCTGGTATCCTGCAGCCCGCGCAAGGCACCGGCCAGCACGGCCTGTAACCCGTCAAACAGCTGGAAGGCGGCGGCAATTGCGAGGAAGCCGATCGCATGGCCGACCATCGCCGCGTTGGCGGGATCGGTGGGGTCAACATAGAGCTGCAGCACCGAAAGCGGGGCCAGGATCATCACCGCGGCGGGCAAAGCCATATAGCCCATTGCCAGGATCAGCGCTGCCTTGCCGGCCCCGCCGATCGCCACCCGGTCGCCTGCGCCGAAGTGATAGCCGACGCGGATCGTCGCGGCCTGGCCGATGCCGAAGGGGATCTGGAACGCCAGCGCGGCCACTTGCAGCGCCACGGTATGCCCGGCCAGTTCGGCCTGGCCGATCCGGCCCATCAGGAAGGCCGCGCTGGAGAACAACCCGCCTTCGGCCAGGATAATCAGCGCGATCGGCGTGCCAATGCGGGCGACATCGCGGAACCGTTGCCATTCGGTTCGCCACCAGCGCCCGAACAGATGGTAGCGGCGCAGGCGGCGGTCGCTGCGGATCGCCAGCACATAGGCACCCAGCATGGCAAAGGCGGTGATTACGCTGGAAATCGCCGAACCATCCAGCCCCATGGCAGGCGCGCCGAAATGGCCGAAAACGAAGACGTAGTTGCCCAGCGCATTGACCACGATCGCCAGCCCCGTGATCGCGGTCGCAAAGAATGGTCGGCCCAGCGCCGAAACGAAGTTGCGCAGCACGGTTGCCATTACATTGGGGATCATCGCCCACAGCAGGATCGCCAGGAACGCACCCGCCAGGCGTGAAACTTCCGGGTCCTGGCCCGAGAGCAGCAGCAGTTCCTCACCCCACAGGCAGATGGCCATCCCGGCGAGGCCGCAAAGTACCGCCAGCCACAGCGCCATGCGCACCGTGCGGCGCACTTCGCGCACGGCGTGGCGGCGGCGGCCGAGTTCGGCGGCGATCAGCGGCGCGCAGGCTCCGGTCAGACCGGAAAAGCACCACATCATCAGCCCGAATAGCGTCGTTGCGAGCGAGGCGGCAGCGAGCGATTCCTCGCCGAGCCGAGCCACGAAGATCACGTCGATTGCATAGACCAGCATCTGCAGCAGATTGGCCGCCGCCAGCGGCGCCGCCAGGCGCAGCGTTGCGCCCAGTTCGGTGCGCCAGGGGGAAAGAGTGCGATCAGCGGCCATCGGCCGGTCCGGATAGGCGGCACGGCGGATGCGGCCAAGCGCTTTCTGGAGCAGCGGCCAATCCGCGCGACGGATAAGGGCGCGCCACCCCCTACCGGCGCGGCCATGACGACGATATAGCATTGGCATGGGCGCACAGGGCGCTGGGCAAGGAGACGATGACGATGCGCACAGAATGGAAGCTCGCCGGGACCATGGCTCTGGCCCTTTCGCTTGCCGGGTGCGGCGAAGCGAAGCAGGAAGAGGTTGCTGCAACCGATGGCGTTACTGCCGCAGCGCCAGCCGCCGCAGTGGCCGCCGCCGATGCAAAGCCGGCCGCCTATGCGCAGTGCGCGGCCTGCCACTCGGTCGAGCCCGGCAAGCACGGCATCGGTCCCAGCCTGCATGGCGTTTATGGCACCAAGGCTGGCGAAATTGCGGGCTTTGCCTTTTCGGAAAAGCTCAAGGCTTCGGGGCTGACCTGGGATGATGCCACGCTCGACACGTGGCTGTCCGGTCCGATGAAGCTCGTGCCCGGGACCAAGATGTCCTACGCCGGGATGAGCGATCCGGCCAAGCGGGCCGAGATCATCGCCTATCTGAAGACGCTGAAGTAAGGCCGCCCACAGGCCTGGCTCCAAAGAAGAAGGGCGGCCCCCGTGAAGGAGCCGCCCTGTTCTTTTTCGGTCAGGACCGAGTCGAAATTACTTGATTTCGACGGTGCCGCCAGCAGCGGTGATCTTGGCCTTGATGTCTTCGGCTTCAGCCTTGTTGACACCTTCCTTGAGGGCCTTCGGAGCCGCTTCGACCAGGGCCTTGGCTTCGGTGAGGCCGAGGTTGGTGATGGCGCGGACTTCCTTGATGACGGCGATCTTGTTGCCGCCGTCGCCGGTCAGGATGACGTCGAATTCGGTCTTCTCTTCGGCAGCTTCAGCAGCAGCGCCACCGGCTGCCGGGGCAGCAACGGCAACAGCGGCAGCAGCGCTCACGCCCCAGGCTTCTTCGAGAGCCTTGGCGAGGTCAGCGGCTTCCAGAACGGTGAGCTTCGAAAGTTCTTCAACAAGCTTGGCGATATCGGCCATGGTGTTTCACTCCTAAAATGATGGTCCCGGCAAATGACCGGGAATAATCGTTGAATGTCGTTATCAAGCTGCCTTGGCGTAGGCGCCGAAGACGCGGGCCAGCTTGGCCGCCGGAGCGGTCGAGAGCTGGGCGATCTTCGTGGCCGGAGCCTGGACCAGACCGATGAGCTTCGCGCGCAGTTCGTCGAGCGAGGGCATCGAGGCGAGCGCCTTGACACCTTCGGGGGTCAGAACCTGCGAACCCATCGAACCGCCGACGATTTCGAGCTTGTCGTTCGTCTTGGCGAATTCCACGACCACCTTGGCGGCGGCCACCGGATCGACCGAAGCGGCGATCGCGGTCGGGCCGGTGAGCAGGTCACCGATCCCGGCATAGTCCGTGTTTTGGATGGCAAGCTTGGCAAGACGATTCTTCGCAACCTTGTACGATGCGCCCGCTTCACGGATCTTCGTGCGCAGCTGGGTGGACTGGGCCACCGTCAGCCCGAGGTTGCGGGTGACAACCACCACGCCAACTTCGTTGAAGACCGCGTTAAGCGATGCGACCGATTCGGCTTTCTGCGAACGATCCATGCCTTACTCCTTCACAAATGACCGACCGGAATGCCCGGACGGCCGGCTACGTTTGCCCGCACCGCGAAAGCGATGCGGAAAAGTCCGTGCGATGGGGAAGGAGGGCGCCGTAAAACGCCTGGCCGGGCCCGTTTGAACGGGCCGGAATTTGCTCTGTCCCCGTCTAGGCTGCAAATTAAGGAGGAAGCCCCCAGCAGCTGTCTCGGACGGATGACGCGCGGCCCAAGGGCTGCGGTCGGAGCGGGCCATTAGCGGGATTGGCCGGTGAGTCAAGCAAAACGGCGGTCTGGCGCATACAGACTCGTTTGACTCTCGCCGGCCGCAAGCCTAGATACGGCCCTCGCTCGGCGCTTCGAGCAAGGACGATCCATGCGCGGGGATCGCCCACAGGAAGGAAGCACCGGGTTTTCACGTTCGACGCAAAGGCTGCGGGCCGCTCCGGAAATCGGGGCGTTTGCCGTGCGGCCTTTTCGCGTTGCGCGGGATGCCAGCTCCGCCCGCTGATACAATTTTCCGTCGGATTTTCCGGCACATAGAAGAGGCAAGACCCCTCCCATGGCGAAAAAGGCCCTGACCCAGACCGGCCCTGCCGGTGCTTCGGCCAAGAAGCGGATCCGCAAGATCTTCGGTGACATCCACGAAGTGGTGCAGATGCCGAATCTGATCGAGGTCCAGCGCGAATCGTATGAACAGTTCCTGCGGTCGAATCCGGCTACGGGCTATGTTTCCGGCCTGGAAAAGACCCTGCGCTCGGTCTTCCCGATCCGCGATTTCGCCGGGACCAGCGAACTCGACTTCGTGCATTACGAGCTTGAGGACCCCAAGTACGACACTACCGAGTGCCGCCAGCGCGGGATCACCTATGCCGCCCCGATGAAGGTCACGCTGCGCCTGATCGTGTTCGAGGTCGATGCCGAAACCGAAACCCGTTCGGTCCTCGATATCAAGGAGCAGGACGTCTACATGGGCGACATGCCGCTCATGACCGAGAACGGCACCTTCATCATCAACGGCACCGAGCGCGTCATCGTTTCGCAGATGCACCGTTCGCCGGGCGTGCTGTTCGATCATGACCGTGGCAAGACCCACTCGTCGGGCAAGTTCCTCTTCGCCGCCCGTGTGATTCCTTATCGCGGTTCGTGGCTCGATTTCGAATTCGACGCGAAGGACATCGTCAACGTTCGGATCGACCGTAAGCGCAAGCTGCCGGTTACCGCGCTGCTGCACGCGCTGGGCCTGAATGATGAGGATATCCTCAACCACTTCTACCAGACCGTGACCTGGAAGCGCGGCGAAGGCGGCTGGCGCCTGCCTTATGTTGCTGAACAGTGGCGTGGTTCGAAGCCGGCCTTCGACATCGTCGATGCCAAGTCGGGCGAAGTGATCTTCCCTGCCGGGACCAAGATCAGCCCGCGCGCCGCCAACAAGGCGGAAAAGGACGGTCTGGCTGAACTGCTGATCCCGACCGAAGAAGTCTTTGGCCGCTATTCGGCGCGCGACCTGATCGACGAAAGCACTGGCCGCATCTACATCGAATCGGGTGACGAAGTGTCGCCGGAAAACCTCGATGCGCTCGACAAGGCCGGGATCGACCAGCTTGAGCTGCTCGATATCGATCACGTCAACACCGGGCCGTGGATCCGCAACACCCTGAAGGTCGACAAGGCCCCGGATCGCGATCATGCGCTGGCTGATATCTATCGCGTCATGCGCCCGGGCGAACCGCCGACGCGCGAGACCGCTGAAGCCCTGTTCGAAGGCCTGTTCTTCGATGCTGACCGTTATGACCTTTCGGCGGTCGGCCGCGTGAAGCTCAACATGCGTCTTGGCCTCGATGCCGAAGATACTGTCACCACCCTGCGCACCGACGATATTATGGCGGTGGTCAAGGAATTGGTGAACCTGAAGGATGGCAAGGGCGAAGTCGATGACATCGACAACCTTGGCAACCGCCGCGTCCGCTCGGTGGGTGAGCTGCTGGAGAACCAGTACCGCGTCGGCCTGCTGCGCATGGAGCGTGCGGTTAAGGAACGGATGAGCTCGGTCGACGTTTCGACTGTCATGCCGAACGACCTGATCAACGCCAAGCCCGCGGTTGCCGCCGTGCGCGAGTTCTTCGGTTCGTCGCAGCTGTCGCAGTTCATGGACCAGACCAACCCGCTCTCGGAAGTCACCCACAAGCGTCGCGTCTCGGCGCTTGGGCCGGGTGGTCTGACCCGCGAGCGCGCCGGCTTCGAAGTCCGCGACGTTCACCCGACCCACTATGGCCGTATCTGCCCGATTGAAACGCCGGAAGGCCCGAACATCGGTCTGATCAACTCGCTGTCGACCTTCGCCCGCGTGAACAAGTACGGCTTCATCGAAACCCCGTACCGCAAGGTCATCGATGGCAAGGTCACCGGCGAGGTGGTCTACCTCTCGGCGATGGAAGAGCAGAAGCACACCGTTGCGCAGGCCTCGGCCGAAACCAACGCTGATGGCTCGTTTGTCGAAGAACTCGTCTCGGCTCGCCAGAACGGCGAATTCGTGATGGCCCCGCGTGATACGATTACCCTGATGGACGTCAGCCCCAAGCAGCTCGTCTCGGTTGCCGCCTCGCTCATTCCGTTCCTGGAAAACGACGACGCCAACCGCGCGCTGATGGGCTCGAACATGCAGCGTCAGGCCGTGCCTTTGGTGCGCGCCGAAGCGCCGTTTGTCGGCACCGGCATGGAAGAAACCGTGGCCCGCGATTCGGGTGCTGCAATTGCTGCGCTGCGCGGCGGGATCGTTGACCAGGTTGACGCCACCCGCATCGTGATCCGTGCTTCGGGTGATATCGAACCCGGCCAGTCGGGCGTCGATATCTATCGTCTGCAGAAGTTCGAACGCTCCAACCAGTCGACCTGCATCAACCAGCGTCCGCTGGTGAAGGTGGGCGATGTGGTCAAGGCGGGTGATATCCTGGCCGACGGTCCTTCGACCGAGCTCGGCGAACTGGCACTCGGCCGCAACAGCCTGGTCGCGTTCATGCCGTGGAATGGCTACAACTACGAAGACTCGATCCTGATCAGCGAGCGCATCGTCAAGGACGACGTGTTCACCTCGATCCACATCGACGAATTCGAAGTCATGGCTCGCGACACCAAGCTTGGGCCGGAAGACATCACCCGCGACATCCCGAACGTCGGCGAGGAGGCCCTGCGCAACCTCGACGAGGCGGGCATCGTCTATGTTGGTGCCGAAGTGCACCCGGGCGACATCCTGGTCGGTAAGATCACCCCGAAGGGTGAATCGCCGATGACCCCGGAAGAAAAGCTGCTGCGCGCCATCTTCGGCGAAAAGGCCAGCGATGTGCGCGACACTTCGCTGCGTCTCCCGCCGGGCGTTTCGGGCACGATTGTCGACGTCCGCGTCTTCAACCGTCACGGGATCGAGATCGACGACCGTACCCGCGCGATCCAGAACGAGGAAATCGAACGCCTCGCGAAGGACCGTGAAGACGAACGCGCGATCCTTAACCGCGCTACCTTCAACCGCCTGCGCGACATGCTGGTGGGCCAGGTGGCCGCGGCTGCGCCGAAGGGCTTCAAGAAGGGCGACACCATCACCGAGGCGGGCCTCGCCGAAGTGGATCGCCATGAATGGTGGAAGTTCGCCGTGGCCGACGACAAGGTCCAGGGCCAGCTCGAAGCCGTGAAGGCCCAGTACGACGAGACCGTCAAGGCGATCCAGGAGAAGTTCGAGGACCGCAAGGAAAAGCTCGAGCGTGGCGACGAACTCGCCCCGGGCGTGCTCAAGATGGTCAAGGTCTTCGTTGCCGTGAAGCGCAAGCTGCAGCCGGGCGACAAGATGGCCGGCCGTCACGGGAACAAGGGTGTCATCTCGCGGATCCTGCCGCAGGAAGACATGCCGTTCCTCGAAGACGGTACCCCGGTCGACATCGTGCTCAACCCGCTCGGCGTGCCGAGCCGCATGAACGTCGGGCAGATCTTCGAAACGCACCTTGGCTGGGCCGCGCGCGGTCTGGGCCAGCAGGTGACCGCGGCCCTCGAGCAATGGCGCCAGGACAACCCGAACCCCGAAGCTGCCGCTCCGCCGAGCGCCTTGGTCGACAAACTCAAGGACATCTACGGCGAGCAGTACCACGAACAGATCGACAGCCGCTCAACCGGCGAGATCGTCGAAATGGCCGAACTGCTGAAGAACGGCGTGCCGATGGGGACCCCGGTGTTCGACGGTGCCCGCGAAGCCGACGTGTCGGCGATGCTGGAAAAGGCCGGTCTCGACACCTCGGGCCAGGTTACGCTGTTTGACGGGCGTACGGGTGAAGCCTTCGACCGCAAGGTCACCGTGGGCTACATCTACATGCTGAAGCTGCACCACCTTGTCGACGACAAGATCCACGCGCGCTCGATCGGGCCGTACAGCCTTGTTACCCAGCAGCCGCTGGGCGGTAAGGCCCAGTTCGGTGGCCAGCGCTTCGGGGAAATGGAGGTCTGGGCACTCCAGGCCTACGGTGCCGCGTACACGCTGCAGGAAATGCTCACGGTGAAGTCGGACGACGTGGTCGGCCGCACCAAGGTCTACGAAGCGATCGTCAAGGGTGACGACACCTTCGAAGCCGGCATTCCGGAAAGCTTCAACGTGCTCGTCAAGGAAATGCGCAGCCTCGGCCTCAACGTCGAGCTGTCCAGCCTGACCGACGAGGACGATGGCGACGATTACGCGGAGGCCGCGGAGTAAGCTGGCCGGGCGGCCCCACCGGGTCGCCCGCCGCTACCCCGCCCAGGATATTCACCCTTCAAGGGATTGAACCATGAACGATCTTACCAAGTTCACCAACCAGATGGCGAAGCCGGAAACCTTCGACCAGATCCAGATCGGCCTCGCCTCGCCGGAACGCATCCGCTCGTGGTCGTTCGGCGAAATCAAGAAGCCGGAAACGATCAACTACCGCACGTTCAAGCCGGAGCGCGATGGCCTGTTCTGCGCCCGCATCTTCGGCCCGGTGAAGGACTACGAGTGCCTGTGCGGCAAGTACAAGCGCATGAAGTACAAGGGCGTCGTCTGCGAAAAGTGCGGCGTCGAAGTCACCGTCACCAAGGTGCGCCGCGAGCGCATGGGCCACATCGAACTGGCCGCGCCGGTTGCGCACATCTGGTTCCTGAAGTCGCTGCCTTCGCGCATCGGCCTGCTGCTCGACATGCAGCTCAAGCAGCTGGAACGCATCCTCTACTTCGAAAGCTACGTGGTGATCGAGCCGGGCCTGACCCCGCTTGAGAAGTACCAGTTGCTGAGCGAAGACGAGCTCTACGACTATCAGGACGAGTATGGCGAAGATGCCTTCTCGGCCGGAATCGGCGCCGAAGCCGTCAAGCACATGCTGATGAGCCTCGACCTGGTGCAGGAAAAGGAAGACCTGCTCAAGGAACTGGCCGAAACCAAGTCGGAACTGAAGCCGAAGAAGATCATCAAGCGCCTCAAGGTGGTCGAATCGTTCATCGATTCGGGCAACCGTCCGGAATGGATGATCCTTGATGTCGTGCCGGTCATTCCGCCAGAACTGCGCCCGCTGGTGCCGTTGGACGGTGGCCGCTTCGCGACCTCGGACCTCAACGACCTCTATCGCCGCGTCATCAACCGCAACAACCGCCTCAAGCGCCTGATCGAGCTGCGCGCGCCGGACATTATCGTCCGCAACGAAAAGCGCATGCTGCAGGAAGCCGTTGACGCGCTGTTCGACAACGGCCGCCGTGGCCGTGTGATCACCGGCGCCAACAAGCGCCCGCTGAAGTCGCTGTCCGACATGCTCAAGGGCAAGCAGGGCCGCTTCCGCCAGAACCTGCTCGGCAAGCGCGTCGACTATTCGGGCCGTTCGGTCATCGTGACCGGTCCGGAGCTCAAGCTGCACCAGTGCGGCCTGCCGAAGAAGATGGCGCTCGAGCTGTTCAAGCCGTTCATCTATGCCCGCCTTGATGCCAAGGGTCTGTCGATGACCCTGAAGCAGGCCAAGAAGTGGGTCGAAAAGGAACGCAAGGAAGTCTGGGACATCCTGGACGAAGTGATCCGCGAACACCCGGTGATGCTGAACCGCGCACCGACGCTGCACCGTCTTGGCATTCAGGCCTTCGAACCGGTCCTGATCGAAGGCAAGGCGATTCAGCTGCACCCGCTCGTCTGCTCGGCCTTCAATGCCGACTTCGACGGTGACCAGATGGCTGTCCACGTGCCGCTTTCGCTGGAAGCCCAGCTCGAAGCCCGCGTGCTGATGATGTCGACCAACAACATCCTCTCGCCCGCCAACGGCAAGCCGATCATCGTCCCTTCGCAGGACATGGTGCTCGGTCTGTACTACCTCTCGCTCGACCGTGAAAACGAGCCGGGCCAGGGCATGCTGTTCGCCGACATGGCCGAAGTGCACCAGGCGCTGGAAGTGGGCGCGGTCACGCTCCACTCGAAGATCACCGCCCGCGTGCCGCAGACCGACGAACAGGGTAACACCTTCCAGAAGCGGTTTGAGACCACCCCGGGCCGCATGCTGATCGGCGAATGCCTGCCCAAGAGCCACACCGTGCCCTTCGACGTCATCAACAAGGTGCTGACGAAGAAGGAAATCGGCGACGTTATCGACCAGGTCTATCGCCACACCGGCCAGAAGGACACCGTCCTCTTCGCCGACGCGATCATGGCCCTGGGCTTCCGTCACGCGTTCAAGGCTGGCATCAGCTTCGGCAAGGATGACATGATCATCCCCGACAGCAAGGATGCGCTGGTCGCCGAAACCAAGGAACTGGTTGCCGATTACGAGCAGCAGTACCAGGACGGCCTGATCACCCAGCAGGAAAAGTACAACAAGGTGATCGACGCCTGGAGCCGTTGCGGTGACCAGGTCGCCAACGCCATGATGGACGAGATTAAGGCCTCGCCGGTTGACGCGGAGACGGGTCGCCAGAAGCCGATCAACTCGATCTACATGATGTCGCACTCCGGTGCGCGTGGCTCCCCAACCCAGATGAAGCAGCTGGCGGGTATGCGCGGCCTGATGGCCAAGCCTTCGGGCGAGATCATCGAAACGCCGATCATCTCGAACTTCAAGGAAGGTCTGACCGTTCTTGAATACTTCAACTCGACCCACGGCGCCCGTAAGGGTCTGGCCGACACCGCGCTCAAGACGGCAAACTCGGGTTACCTGACCCGCCGTCTGGTCGATGTGTCGCAGGACTGCGTTGTTGTGGTTGAGGACTGCGGTACCGAGCGTGCGCTGGAAATGCGTTCGATCGTGCAGGGTGGTTCAACCATCGCCTCGTTGGCGGAACGTATCCTCGGCCGCACCCTGGCCGAAGACATCGTCAACAAGGATGGTGAAGTTGTTGCCGCCAAGGGCGATCTGCTTGACGAAGCCGCAGTGGCCGCGATCGAAGCGACCGGCATCCAGGCTGCTCGCATCCGCTCGCCGCTGATCTGCGAAGCCGAACAGGGCGTCTGCGCGACCTGCTATGGCCGTGACCTTGCCCGCGGTACCCCGGTCAACATCGGTGAAGCGGTTGGCGTCATTGCCGCCCAGTCGATCGGTGAGCCCGGCACCCAGCTGACCATGCGTACCTTCCACATCGGTGGTGCGGCGCAGGTTAACGAGCAGTCGCACCTCGAGGCGATCTGCGACGGGACCGTGGTCTATCGCGACATCCCGACGATCACCGACAAGCGTGGCCGTCGCCTCAGCCTCGCCCGCAATGGCGAGATCGTGGTGCTGGATAGCGAAGGCCGCGAACGCGCCATGCACAAGGTGCCCTATGGTACCCACCTGCTCCATGAAGATGGCGCGATCATCAATGAAGGCGATCGCCTGGCTGAATGGGATCCGTTCACCACCCCGGTGATCACCGAAAAGCCCGGTATCGTGAAGTACCAGGACCTGATCGACGGCCGCACCCTGACCGAGCAGACCGACGAAGCGACCGGCATGACCAGCCGCGTCGTGACCGAGAACCGCTCGACCAGCCGGTCGAAGAAGGAAGACCTGCGTCCGCGCCTGACCTTGCTTGACGACTCTTCGGGTGAAGCCGCGCGCTATCTGATGGCGCCGGGCACGACCCTGTCGGTCGAGGATGGCCAGTCGGTTGAAGCCGGTGACGTGCTGGCCCGCGCCAGCCGCGAAGCCGCCAAGACCCGCGACATCACCGGCGGTCTGCCGCGCGTTGCGGAACTGTTCGAAGCCCGCATCCCGAAGGACAACGCGGTTATCGCGAAGACCTCGGGCCGGATCGAATTCGTCCGTGACTACAAGGCGAAGCGCAAGATCGCGATCGTTCCGGAAGAGGGCGAACCGGTTGAGTACCTGATCCCCAAGTCGAAGGTGATCGACGTCCAGGAAGGTGACTGGGTCAAGAAGGGCGACAACCTGATCTCGGGTTCGCCGAACCCGCACGAGATCCTGGAAGTCCTTGGGGTTGAGGCTCTGGCCGAATACCTCGTCGCGGAAATCCAGGAAGTCTATCGCTTGCAGGGCGTGAAGATCAACGACAAGCACATCGAGGTGATCGTTCGCCAGATGCTGCAGAAGGTTGAAATTACCGACGGTGGCGACACCACCCTGCTGGCCGGCGAACAGGTCGACCGCGAGGAAATGGACGAAACCAACGCCAAGCTGGCGCCGGGTGAAAAGCCGGCGGAAGGCAAGCCGGTGCTGCTGGGCATCACCAAGGCTTCGCTCCAGACGCGTTCGTTCATCTCGGCAGCGTCGTTCCAGGAAACCACCCGCGTGCTGACGCAGGCGGCGGTTGAAGGGAAGCGCGACAGCCTGATCGGTCTGAAGGAAAACGTGATCGTTGGCCGTCTTATCCCCGCCGGTACCGGCGCGGGCATGAACCGCCTGCGTGTCGCCGCTTCCAGCCGCGATGCCGCGCTGCGTGCGTCCTATCGCAAGCTCCAGGAAAGCCTGATCGCGCCGGAAACGGCGGCTGAAGAGCACGCGGCCGAGCTGGCCCAGGGCCCGGAAGCAGCGATCGGTGACGATCCGCTGGCCGTGGTCGAAGGCGAAACCCATGGGCTTGATGCCGATGCCGGTGAGTACCTGAACCCGGAAAGCGCGGACGGCGAGGAGTAATCCTCGCCCCGTACTGACGGGTAAACGAAAGCCCCGCCGGATCGCTCCGGCGGGGTTTTCGTTGGTGCTCAGCGCAGGGTCAGGATGTCTTCGCCTCGTGCCACCGGGCCAGGGCAGCCGAGACCGATTGCATCATCTCCATCCGCGCGCGGATGGGCTGGCGGGTCTGACCGATCAGGACGGCAACGCCGTAATAAGACCCGTCAGGCGCCTCGACCACGGCAACATCGTTATAGCCGGTGGCAAGCGAGCCGAGTTCCTGCCCTGTACCGGTCTTGTGGTAGGCATGCCAGCCGGTCGGCAGGCCGGCCTTCAGGCGCATTGGCCCGCTGCGCGACTTGCCCATTGTTTCCAGCAGCAGCCGTGTGGACCCTTCAGACAGTAGCTCGCCCTTGGCGAGGCGGGCCAGGGCACTGGCCATTCCAGCCGGAGTGGCGCCATCCATCGGATCGGCAACGTACCTGGCCAGGGCTGCTTCGCGCACGTCCTTGGGCAGGCGGGCGCGGGCCTGTTCGAAATTGCGGCCGGCGGCCAACTCGGGCGACCAGGTCAGGCCGGCTGCCGCGCTCTGCAACAGGCGTTCGCCCGGACCAAAGCGGATGCCGTCAATATCGCGGCTCTTCAGGAAGGCGCGGACATGGTCAGGCCCGCCCACTGTCCACAGCAGCCGGTCGTTGGCAGTATTGTCCGACAGCGACAGCGCGTTCTGCATCAGCATCTTGACCGGGCGCTCGATCCCGCCCTTGTCCAACACTTCCCACTGCAGCGGCTGGTTGAACAGGGTCAGGTCTTCCGGCCGGATCGCGATCTGCTGGTCGAGCTTCATCCGCCCGTTGTCGACCGCATCGAGCACCGCCATCGACACCCAAAGCTTGGATACGCTCTGTTGGGGGAAGTGCTGGTTCAACCGCACGCCCACGGTCCAATCGCAACCGGCCCTGGTAATGCCGATGCCGACCTGACCATCGAAGCTGGCGGCAATACGCGACAGTTCGGCCTGAAGCGCGGCCGGCTGGGCCGAACAATCGGCCTGGAATGGCGGTGGTGTGGGGCGTTCCCCAACCCTGTCCTGGTTCAGCACAAAGGCCGGAGCGCCGCCGGTCGAGGTGCCGAAGGCGTAGGAACCAAGTCCGGCGATGGTGAGACCGGCTATTCCTGCGGCGAGCCAGCGACGAGCACGGCCGTGCCCGTGCCGCAAACCAAGGCGCGCGTTCATCGAGACGGGATTGTTACGTTGAATAAGCATAGATCGCGGATGCGTTATTCACGTCAGACCTGATCGTCGCAAGGCTGTCCGCGGCCTTTTCGTCAGCCGTAAGCCATCGTTTCAAGCGCGCCGAAACAGGCCAGGGCGCCCGCATCGCCAAAGGGTTGAAGCTGGCTGATAAACACGCCGCCAAGTCCGGCGGTCGGATCGATCCAGTAATAGGAGTTAAAAATCCCCGCCCAGGCCAAGCTGCCCGGCGAGCGTCCATTTGGCCCCTTTTCCGGGTTGATCAGGAAGCCCAGACCCCAGCCGGTGTGCTGATCGGGGAAGGTATCGTAAGGCTGGGCCAGCTGCGGCATGGCCGTGCCCATGTGGCCTGCACGCAAGGGGTGAACCTGATCGCGGCTCATTTCGGCAATGCTTGCCCGGCTGAGCACGCGCTGGCCATCCAACTCGCCGCCGCCCAGCACCATGCGCACGAACTGTGCATAGTCCGGCGCGGTCGAAGTGATCCCGCCGCCGCCACCGTCAAATTCACCGCCTCCCAGATAGACGTCAACTTTTGACAGGGCGCCCTCGGCCGAGCGGACATGGACCCGCGCCGCATCGTCGGGCAGCTTGTCGCGAAAGGCGGTCTTGGTCATGCCCAGCGGTGCGAACAGATTGGCGGTCAGGTAATCGTTCAGCCGCTCACCCGTTGCAGCTTCGATCGCCAGGCCGACCCAATCGGTTGCAACCGAATACTCCCAGCGCTCGCCCGGATCGAACATCAGCGGCATGGTCACCGAAGCGCGGCTGCCCGGGGCCGGCATGCCCATGGCGCCGAAATATTGCAGCACTTCGGGGTGGATGAAGAAATAGCCAAGGCCTGCGGTGTGGGTCAGCAGGTGGCGCAGGGTCACGGCGCGCTTGGCGGGGCGGAGCTGTGGTTTGCCCGCCGCGTCAAACCCGGTCAGGACCTGCGGCTTGGCCAGTTCGGGCAGCAAGGTACCCACATCGGCATCCAGATCCAGCCGCCCCTGTTCGACCAGCTGCATCGCCCCGGCCGAAACCAGCGCCTTGGTCATCGAGGCGATCTGGCAGATCGTATCGAGCTGCATCGGTGCGCCGCTGGCGACATTGGCATGGCCCAGGGCTTCGGCATGGCGGATCCCGTCGCGATCGACGATCAGCCCTACGGCACCGGGCAACTGGGCCTGGGCAAAGGCGGCGGCAAAGGGTGTGGTCTGGCTCATGCCGATGAAGCTAGCGAGGCTGCGGTCAGAGGGGAAGCATCATTGCAGCACAGGGGCTGGACGGGTAGGGACGCGGACATGACTGTGACTACCCGCTTCGCCCCTTCGCCAACCGGCACCCTGCACGTTGGCAACGTGCGCACGGCGCTGCACAACTGGCTGCTCGCGAGACAGGCAGGCGGGCGCTTCCTGCTGCGGATCGACGATACCGACAAGGAGCGCAGCCGCGAGGACTATGTCACCGCAATCCGCGCGGACCTGGCCTGGCTGGGCCTTGTCCCCGATGGTGAGGAGCGTCAGTCGGCGCGGTTCGATATCTACGAGCGCGAATTCGAGAAGCTGGTCGCCGCTGGCCGCGTCTACCGCTGCTATGAAACCGCGCAGGAGCTGGAACTGAAGCGCAAGGTGCTGCTCGGCCGGGGCCTGCCGCCGATCTATGACCGCGCCGCGCTCAAGCTGACCGAGGCCGATCATGCGGCGAAGGAGGCAGCCGGGGAACGCCCGCATTGGCGCTTTCTGCTTGATCATGATGCGCCGATCGAATGGGTGGATGGCATTCGCGGACCGCAGCATTTCGATCCGCGCCAGATGTCGGACCCGGTGGTGCGCCGCGCCGACGGATCGTGGCTCTATATGCTCCCCTCGGCGATCGACGATGTCGATATGGGCATCACCAATGTCCTGCGCGGTGAGGATCACGTTTCGAACACCGCCGCGCAGGTCCAGATGTTCACCGCGCTGGGCGCCCAGCCGCCGCGCTTCGCGCATGAGGCGCTGCTGGTCGGGGCCGAGGGCAAGCTGTCCAAGCGGCTCGGCTCGCTCGGCATGGCCGAACTGCGTGAGGCCGGCATCGAGCCGCAGGCGGTTATTGCGCTGCTCGCCCGGCTTGGCACGTCCGATCCGGTCGATCCGGCGCTCGATGCCGATGCCCTGTCCGCCAGCTTCAACCTGGCGCACTTTGGCCGCGCCCCGGCCCGGTTTGACGAAGCCGAACTGGCCCGCGTCAACGCCGCGATCATCCACCGCCTGCCCTTTGCCGAAGTGGCGGCGCGCCTGCCTGCCGGGATGGATGAGGCCGCCTGGCACACCATCCGTCCCAACCTGTCGCGCCTGTCCGAAGCGGCAGACTGGTGGCAGGTAGTGACCGGGCCAATTGCCGCCCCGGCGCAGTCCGACGAGGACCGCGCCTATCTCGCCAGTGCTGCCCAGGTGCTGGAACAGGTCGGCGCCGATTGGGCCGCGCTCACCGCCACGCTGAAAGAGCAGACCGGGCGCAAGGGCAAGCCGCTGTTCCTGCCGCTGCGCCAGGCGTTGACGGGGCAGGACCACGGCCCCGAAATGGCCGCGCTGCTGCCACTGATCGGGAAGGAGGCAGCGCTCGAACGGCTCCGCGCCGCCGCCTGACCAAACCCCGCTCACCCTGAGCTTGTCGAAGGGTCGTGCCTGTTCGCCAAGCCAGACGAAAACAACCCTTCGACAAGCTCAGGGTGAGCGGGGTTGGAGACGGTATGCCTCCATCCGCCTAGGCCGCGATTTCGGCGGCCTCTTCGTCCGCCGCTTCCAGCAGGCGCTTCTCAACCGTTTTCAGCCGTTGCGGGCCGTCGACTTTCTCGCTCAGCAGGTCGGTGACATAGAATGTATCGACCGCGCGTTCGCCATAGGTGGCGATGTGGGCCGAATGGACGATCAGCTTGCTTTCGAACAGGGCGCGGGCCAGCCGGTTGAGCAGGGCGGGGCGATCGCGCGCGCTGACTTCGATCACGGTGAAGCGGTTGCTGGCCTGGTTATCGAACTCCACCCGCGGCGCGACTTCGAAGGCATCGGCGCGTGGGCGGGCCAGCGGACGCGCGGCCAGCTGCGGTACCAGTTTGATCTTTCCGCCCAGGGCATCGCCAATCATGGTGCGGATGCGGGCCAGCTGGCCTTCTTCGGAGAAGGGCCGGCCAAGCGGGTCCTGCACCAGGAAATTGTCAACCGCCGTGCCGTTGCGAGCGGTATGGATCCGCGCGTCGATGATATTGCCGCCCGCCAGGTGGATCCCTCCGGCAATGCGATAGAACAGCCCCGGATGGTCAGCCGCGATCACGGTTACCAGCGTGGCCCCGCGCGCGGCATAGTATTCGGTGTGGACATCAAGCGACTTGGTCCCGGCCGCGTCGAGCTGGGTCAGGTTCATCGCGATGATATCGTCCGGCTCGGCGATCCAGTAGGCATCGCTCAGCTGCTTGCCGACCGTCTTGACCAGGTCCGCCTGCTTGCCCAGCCGTTCGACCACGGCTGCCTGCTTGGCGGCGATCCGCTGGGGGCGGCCATGCTGGACGTGGCCCAACCGCAACCGTTCCTCGGCCGCCTCGTAGAGTTCGTGGATCAACTGGCGCTTCCAGCTGTTCCACACGCCGGGGCCAACCGCGCGGATATCGACGATGGTCAGCAAGGCCAGCAGCCGCAACCGCTCGATCGACTGCACCTGGGCCACGAAATCGGTGATCGTTTTCCAGTCGGCCAGGTCGCGCTTGAAGGCCGTGGCGCTCATGATCAGGTGGTTGCGGACCAGCCAGGAAACCAGCTCGGTCTCCTTCTCGTCCAGCCCGAAGCGCGGGCACAGCTTCAGCGCCACTTCCGCGCCCAGCACCGAATGGTCGCCGCGCCGGCCCTTGGCGATGTCATGCAGCAGCACGGCGGCGTAGAGCGCGCGGCGGTTGGCGATCTTGTGAACCAGCGCGGTCGCCAGCGGGTGGTCCTGCTTCATCTCGCCGCGTTCGATCCGCGCCATCAACCCGATCGCGCGGATCGTGTGCTCGTCCACCGTATAGTGGTGGTACATGTCGAACTGCATCTGCGCGTTGACCCGGCCGAAGTCGGGCACGAAGCGGCCGAAGACCCCGGCCTCGTTCAGCCAGCGCAGCGCGTTCTCCGGATCGCGGTGGCTGGTTAGCAGGTCCAGGAACAGCGCATTGGCGCGGGGGTCCTTGCGCAGCGGATCGATCAGCCGGGCGTCGCGCACCGCCAGGCGCATGGCCTCGGGGTGCAGTTCCAGCTGCTGGTTGTCAGCCAGCTTGAAGATTTCCAGCAGGCGCACCGGGTCTTCAGCGAACCAGTTGTCGACGGGCACGTTGATCCGCCCGCCGAACACCGGATAGCCGCTGACCATCCGCCGCCGCGCGCGGAAGCCCGCCAGCAGTCCGCGGGGCTGTTTCTTGCCCGATTGCTCCTCCAGCTGGGCCAGGAACAGCCCGGTCAGGTGGCCGACGGTCTTCGCCTGGAGGAAGAAGTACTGCATGAACCGCTCGACCGCGCTCTTGCCCGGGCGGTCGGCAAACTGCATCCGCGCGGCGACCTCGCGCTGAAGATCGAAGGTCAGTCGGTCTTCGGCGCGGCGGGTAATGGTGTGCAGGTGGCAGCGCACCGCCCAGAAGAAATCCTCGGCGCGGCGGAACTTGCGGTACTCGGCCGGGGTCAGCAGGCCAACTGTGACCAGCTCGGAACTGTCACGCACCTTATGCAGGTACTTGCCGATCCAGTAGAGCGTATGGAGATCGCGCAGGCCGCCCTTGCCCTCTTTCACATTGGGTTCGACAACATAGCGGCTGTCGCCCAGTCGTTTGTGGCGCTCGTTACGCTCAGCCAGCTTCTCGCTGATGAAATCGCGCTCGGTCCCGGCGACAACTTCGGTGCGGAAACGGGCCTGGGCCTCGTCGAACAGCGGCTGGTCACCCCAGACATAGCGGCCTTCCAGCAAGGCGGTGCGGATCGTCAGATCGCCGCGCGCCATCCGCACCATTTCGTCCAGCGAGCGGCTGGAATGGCCAACCTTCAGTGCCAGGTCCCACAGGAAATAGAGCATCGCCTCGATTACCTGTTCGCACCACGGTGTCTGCTTGATCGGGGTGAGGAAGGCGATGTCGACGTCCGAATGCGGCGCCATCTCGCCGCGGCCATAACCACCGACCGCCATAACAGAGAGCCGCTCTCCCACCGAGCGATTGCCCGAGGGGTAGACGTCGGTGATCACGTGATCGTGGATCACCCGGACCAGCTGATCGACCAGGAAAGCCTGGGCCGCGGCGCAGTCCCGCCCGGCGCTGGGCTTTTCCGAAAGGCGGCGCGCAATCTCCGCCCGGCCGTCAGCCAGGGCGCTGCGCAGCAGCTCGACCACGGCAGGCCGCGCCTTGGCCGCGCCCTGCTCGGCCACCAGATCGGTGATGGTTCCGGCCAGTGCGCGCCGGTCAACGATCGCGCGCTGGTCAGCGATACCCTTCTGGCTCAAGCCGTGCTCTTCTGCTCGCTTTCCCACACCGTCAGGTAACGGGCCCTCAACGTCCGCTTGTCAACCTTTTCGGTGCCAAGACGGGGCAGGGTCTCGGTCTCTTGCCACAGGCGAACCGGCACCTTGAACGCGGCGATCTGGCCTTTGAGGAACGCGCGCAGCTCGTCTTCGGTCAACTGTTCGCCGTCCTTGACCAGGAACACCCCGGTTGGCAGTTCGCCAAAGCGCTCGTCGGGCATGCCGAATACGCTGGCTTCGGCGATCTTGGGGTGGGCGTAGATTGCCTGCTCCACCTCGATGCAGCTGATGTTCTCACCGCCGCGGATGATGATGTCCTTCTTGCGGTCGACGATGAACAGATAGCCATCCTCATCAAGGTAGCCCAGGTCGCCAGTGCGGAAGAAGCCGTCGGGCATGATTGCCGCCTGGGTCGCCTCGGTGTTGTTCCAATAGCCCAGGAAGTTGCAGATCGTACGGATCGCCACTTCGCCAATCGCGCCAGCCGGAAGGCAGGTGCCGGCATCGTCGAGGATGCCGATCTCGACCAGAGGCTTTGAGGCCGTGCCGGTCGAGCCGGGCTTGGCCAGGTAGTTCTCGTTGAAGTTGCCGCAGCCAACGCCGTTGGTTTCCGTCAGCCCATAGCCCAGCAGCGGGAAGGCGTTGGGCAGTTCCTCGCGGATCTTCTTGACGTGGTCGACCGGTCGCGGCGCGCCGCCGGCGGCAAAGGCGGTGCAGCTGGACAGGTCATACTTGTGGCGGTTGGGGTGGCTGGCGATCTCAAAGCTCATCAGCGGAACGCCCACGAAGTAAGAGACCTTTTCCGCCTCGATCAGTCGCATTGCCTCTTCGGCGTCCCACTTGGGCATCAGCACCAGCTTGCGGCCAATCGCGAAGGACTGAAGGAACAGCGGCACTTCGCCGGTAACGTGGAACAGCGGCACATTGACCAGGCTGCACGGCTGGCTGCTGGGTGCTTCGCCCTTTGAACCGAGGTAGGTGAAGACCATCAGCGTCTGCGCGGCATAGTTCATCGTCGCCTGGACGACGCCGCGATGGTCTGAATAGGCGCCCTTGGACTGGCCGGTCGATCCCGAGGTGTAGAGGATCGTCGCCAGGTCATCGCCGCCCAGTTCGGGCAGCGGCGTATCCGCGCCGCCACCGTGGGCCAGCAGTTCCGTCAGGCCTTCCTGCCACGGACAATCGTGTTGGAAGGTTACCAGCTTGCCCGGATAGGACTGGCCGTTAAGCCGCTCACCGCGCTGGGCATCGACCAGGGTAATGGTGCAGCCAGCCAGCTCGATCCCGCCGGCCAGTTCCTCACCCGTCCACCAGCCGTTGAGCAGGGTGGCGCAGCCGCCGGCCATTACCACGGCCAGATAGACCACGATCCAGTTGGCCGAATTGCGCGCAGCGATCCCGATCCGGTCACCCTTCTGCACGCCGTGCCCGGCCACCAGCCCGCCAGCTACAGTGCGCGCGGCGGTATAGATCTGGTTGAAGGTCATGCGGATCTGGCCATCGACGATGAATTCGGCATCGCCATGCTGCGCGCAGTACATTTCGAAATAATGCGCCAGCGAAGGCGGCGCGTTCTTGAGCATCGGCAGCTGCCGGCCAAACCGTTCAATCTCCACCGTCTCAAGCGGAGCGCCGGGCGCGGTCAGGGCGGCAATGACACTGTTCAGGGCATTGTCGAGTTCACTCGGCATGCGGCATCCTTTTCCTCAATGTTGGGCGACGCCCCCCGTCCTGGCGTCTGCACCGGGTTTGTTTCCCGGCTTCGTATGTGCCAGAAGGCCCCGCATCGGGTGCGCCGGAATCTCTCCTGACCGCACCCATTTAGGGAGTTCATCGCGTGCTGTCACTAGCGCTCGCCGCCGCATCCGGGGTTGATCCGATCCAGTGGGTGGACCTGGGGTTGAAGCCTTACCTGTTCCAGATCGGTTCGTTCCAGCTGCGGTGGTACAGCCTGGCTTACCTGGCCGGGATCCTGCTCGGCTATTGGCACCTGGCGAAGATGATCAACCGGCCCGGTGCGCCGATGGCGCAGCGCCATCTGGATGACCTGTTCTTCTATTGCACGCTGGGGATCATCATCGGTGGCCGGCTGGGCTATGCCACGTTCTATGCCCCTGAACTCTGGGCCAACCCGCTTGATCTGCTGAAGCTGTGGAACGGCGGGATGAGCTTCCATGGCGGGCTGATGGGTACCGCGCTGGCCATGGCCTGGGTTGCCTGGCGCGGCGGACTGAACTTCCTGCGCGTTGCGGACTATGTCTGCGTGGTCGTGCCGTTTGGCATGTTCTTTGGCCGCCTGGCCAACTTTGTGAATGGCGAGCTGTGGGGCCGCGTGGCCGAAAGCCCGATCGCCTGGGCCATGGTCTTCCCCGAGGCGGGTCCCTATGCCCGACATCCCAGCCAGCTCTATCAGGCGGGGCTGGAGGGTTTGCTGATGATGATCATCATGCTGCTGCTGTTCTGGAAGACCTCAGCGCGGTTCCGGCCCGGTCTGTTAGGCGGGACCTTCGCAGCGGGGTTGGGCCTTTGCCGTTTCGTGGCGGAATACTTCCGCGAACCCGACGCCCAGCTGAGCGAATTTGCCGCGCGCACCGGTCTGTCGATGGGCCAGTGGCTAACGATCCCGCTGGTGCTGGTGGGCCTGATCTTCCTGGTCCGCGCACTGGTCCGTCCCCCGCTGGGTGCGGCTAAGGCCTGAGCCGGTGCAACAACCGGGGGACGATGGCCTGGCGGCAGTTTTCCGCCGTCTGATTGCCAGCACCGGGCCAATCAGCCTGATGCACTACATGGGCGAGGCGAACGCCCGCTACTATACCAGCCGCGATCCGCTGGGCAGCGCTGGGGACTTCGTCACCGCGCCCGAAATCAGCCAGATGTTTGGCGAACTGATCGGGCTGTGGCTGGCCGATATGTGGATCAACGCCGGTCGCGAAGAGCCGGTGCATTACGTGGAACTTGGCCCCGGCCGCGGCACGCTGGCCCGTGATGCGCTACGCGCCGCAAAACGCTATGGGCTGGTGCCCTCGATCCATTTTGTCGAAGCCTCGATCGCGCTCAAAGATATCCAGCTCGCCGCGGTCCCGGGGGCGCAGTGGCATCACGATCTGTCGACTATCCCGGCCTATGGCCCGGTTCTGATCGTGGCCAACGAATTCCTCGATGCCCTGCCGGTGCGGCAGCTGGTCAAAACCCCGGATGGCTGGCGCGAACGGATGATCGTGCCCGAGGGGGACCGTTTTGTTTGCGTGGCTGGACCCCAGCCGATGGATCCGGCTGTGCCCGAAGCCCGCCGCGATGCTCCCGATGGCACGATCTATGAACTCTGCCCGGGCGCTGCGGCCACGGTCTATGAAGTGGCGGGACGGTTGATGGAGCAAGGCGGTGCAGCACTGTTCATCGACTATGGCCACGATAGCCCGCGCGAGGGGTCGACCCTCCAGGCGGTCCGTGCGCATCTGAAGGTCGATCCCTTTCTCAACCCGGGCGAGGCGGACCTGACCGCCCATGTCGATTTCGCCGCACTCGCGCCGATTGCCGAGTCGCGCGGGGTGCGCTGGATCGGCACGGTGCCGCAGGGGCGCTGGCTGCGCGAACTGGGGATCGAGGCGCGGGCCCAGGCGCTGGCCGCGGCGGCGCCGGAACATGCCGCGGCGATCCAGATCGCCAAGGATCGGCTGATTTCGGAAGGCCAGATGGGCCTGTTGTTCAAGGTGATGGGGCTGGCAGCGCCGGGCTGGCCTGACGGAGCAGGCTTTTCAGGCTAGCAGCCAACCACGTAGAACCGCGATTGCGGCGGTCCGTTCCTGTGGACTGAACCATTGGCCGTGTAGACCGCTGCGGCAATTTGCGCAGAACGTGCGCTGATGTCTGAACTCCGTCCAACCCTGCTTTCGCGGATCACCAAGGCCGTGGTGCTGTGGCTCTATCGCTGGAAGGGCTGGCGGCTGAGCGGCGAACGCAAATTTCCCCGCAAGTTCGTGATCACGGGCGCGCCGCACACCAGCAACTGGGACTTCATCTTCTTTGTTGGCGCGGTCCACGAACTGGGGATCAAGCCCAGCTTCATGGGCAAGGTCAGTCTGTTTCGCGGGCCGCTCAAGCGCTTCATGTATGACATGGGCGGGCTGCCGGTCGACCGGTCAAAACGCAACAACAATTATGTTGAGGAAACCGTTGCCCACTTTGATCGCGCCGATGACCTGGCGCTGGTCGTCGCGCCAGAAGGTAGCCGCAGCAGCGATGGAAACTGGCGCACCGGCTTCTATCACATTGCCCTGCGCGCCGGGGTGCCGATCGTGCCGGCCTGGGTCAACAATGCGAACATGACCGGCGGTCTCGGCCCGGCGATCATGCCGACTGGTGACTATGCCGCCGATCTTGCCAAGCTGGCCGCATTCTATCGCGCGGCTATGCCCGATTGCTTGCGGTTTGAGCGGCTGGCGGCCGCGGCTGCGGCATTGAAGGAAACGGCGGCCGAAAGTTTGCCGACGCCGCGGCCCAAACGGCAGAAGGAGAAGATCCATGGGTGAGGCTATGCTGCTGAATGCGGTGATCGCCGCGGTGACACTGCTCATCGCCTGGCTGGTTGCGGTGCGGATCAGGGACGTGTCCTTCATCGATGCGATCTGGGGCGGCGGCATGGCGGTGCTGGCGGTGGCGAGTTGGCTGCAACTGGCCCAGCCCGGCGCGCGCGCCAGCCTGATCGCGGCCATGGCGGCGCTGTGGGGCCTGCGCCTGTTCTGGCATCTCTATACCCGCTGGCGCGGCCACGGCGAAGACGTGCGCTATGCCCGGATGCTGGGCAAGGCCAAGGAACAGGGCCGGTTTGCGCAGGCCGCACTGACCAAGGTCTTCGCTCCGCAGGCTGTCCTGCTTTACCTGACCTGCCTGCCGGCGCAGTTGGGGGTCCTGGCCAGTCCGGAACCCACCGCGATCGGTCCGCTGGCTCTGGCGGGCGCGACCTTGTGGCTGGTCGGCATGGTTTTCGAAGCCGTCGGCGATGCCCAGCTCAAAGCCTTCCGCGCCGATCCGGCCAGCAAGGGCAAGGTGCTCGACACCGGGCTGTGGCGCTATACCCGTCACCCCAACTATTTTGGCGATTGCTGCGTGTGGTGGGGCATCTGGCTGGCGGCCGCCAGCGCCGGACCATGGATCGCACTGGCCAGCCTGCCCGGCCCGCTGTTCCTGACCTTCACGCTCACCAAGTGGTCGGGCAAGCCGCTATTGGAAAAGGGCCTGGCCAAGACCCGCCCCGGCTATGCCGACTATGTGGCGCGGACTTCGGGCTTCATCCCCTGGCCGCCGCGCAAGGGCTAGCGCGGGGTCACGTCTTTGGATCGGTCTTCCTGCGGCACGGCGCGTGGGGGAATGGCCTGAAGCCAGGCCTCCAGCGCAGCCAGGTCGGTCACGCCGACCACGCGGTCGGTGCCTTTGGACAGCTCGCTGTAAGTATCGCCGCCATAGGCCAGAAAGTCGCTGGTGGTGATGCGATAGGTTGCCCCGTCCTCGATCGGCTTGCCGTCAAGCATCATCGAAACAATCCGGCTGCCGACCGGCCGGGACAGGTCATAGCTGTAGACGAAACCACGCGATGGGCTGAGCACCTGGTTCGGCCCATATCCGTCAAAGTTCTGCTCCAGCACGCGGCGCAGCTGCGCACCGGTCAGCGTCTGGGTGAGCAGCACGTTGTTGAACGGCTGGACCTTGTAGAGATCGCCAAAGGTCAGCTGGCCGTTCTCGCCCGGGGCAAGCCGCCACGGCGCACGGATCCCGAACGGGTTCATGAAGGCGATCTGGGCCCCGG